>Ga0206682_10000845_pt1 | contig 31900 bp, 24 predicted proteins | sample M240m12015metaG_FD_155444 | JGI IMG/M metagenome (GOLD analysis project Ga0206682, IMG submission 155444) | Ammonia-oxidizing marine archaeal communities from Monterey Bay, California, United States - M2 40m 12015 | ecosystem: Environmental > Aquatic > Marine > Intertidal zone | place: USA...
AAGAGAAACTGTGTTAATCACAGGTAACCACGATTGTAATTTAAATAATTCCCACAGACTTGATGTACTCACACCTATTATCGAAAATCTTGGAAATGATAGAATTCATTATCTTCGTGATACTGGTATTTACAATATCCATAATCTTACTTTCTGTGTCTATTCTATATTGGATAACAAAGAAAATTGGCCTAAAGGAAATACCGTTGATGGAGAAAATACAATCTGTCTATTTCATGGACCAGTAAACAAAGCTCAAACAGATATCGGCTATACCGTTTCTTCAAACTCATTCCAAGTGGATATGTTTGATGGATTTGATATGGCCATGTTGGGTGATATTCACAAACGACAAACGTTTGGTGAAGGATATGAACACATTGCTTATGCTGGTTCTATGGTTCAACAAAATCATGGAGAGTTATTAGAAAAACATGGTTATTTAATTTGGGATATTCCTACAAGAACATTTACAGAACATCATATTCATAATGATTATGGATTCTTAACAGTTGATGTAGTTGATGGTAAGATACCGCAATGGGTATATGATGAAGTTGGTACTAAACTTCCAAAGTATCCAAGATTAAGATTACGATTTACAAGAACAGAAGCTTCTGATATGAAAAGAAGAATAACTGAACTTAAGAAGTTATTCAAAGTTGCTGAAGTTACTGTAACGAGAACCGATACAATCGGACAATTAAAAACAAATCAAAAGGTAAACAAAAACATTGTTGGTAATGTTAAAGATGAAACCTTCCAAAACCAACTCATCAGAGATTACTTAGAAAGACAGTATCTGTTAGAAGATGAAGAGTTAGATAAGATTGCAGAAATAAATTCAGAACTAAATTCACATATTGATGAATCTGATGTAATGGGTAATATCCTATGGACACCCAAGGAGTTTCAGTTTTCTAATATGTTCTCTTATGGTGAGGATAATAAAGTAAGGTTTGATAAGGCCCAAGGTATCGTTGGTATCTTTGCTCCTAATGCCTCTGGTAAATCCTCTCTCTTCGATGCATTATCATTTTGTATCTACGATAAGACTTCTCGTACAAACATCTCTAAAAACATCATTAATAACCGTAAGACAAACTTCTATTGTAAGTTTAACTTCGAGATAGATGGGATTGATTATTATATCGAAAGAAGAGCTAAATATGTTAGAAAACAAACCTCTGTTAAAGTAGATGTAGATTTTTGGAGAGATAACAATGGTGTTGTGGAATCACTTAATGGTGAACAACGAAAAGATACTAATAAAGAAATAGAAAAGTACTTAGGTAAATTTGAGGATTTTGTATTAACTGCTCTTTCCCTACAAGGAAACAACGCACTCTTTATAGATAAATCACAATCGGAAAGAAAAGAAATCTTATCTCAATTTATTGGTGTAAACATCTTTGATAAATTATATCAGAAGGCAGCAGATGAGAACAGAGATAATGCAACACTTATCAGAAAATTTAAGAGTGATGATTTTACAACAAAATTAGCAGAAATCGACACTGATTTAAAATCAAACAAAAACGAGTACAAACTTTATGAGATGAACCAAAAAGCTCTTCGAGATGAAGAAGAAGTTTTAAATAAAAAGATTATATCTCTAAATGAAAAGATTGTAAAGTTAAATGCAGATAGTGGAGTATCTATCGAAGAACTTGAAAAACGATTAAAATTACTCGAAACCAAACGAGATACAATCCAATCGGATAAAAAATCTACACAAGATAGAATTACCCATAGAGAAGAATTACAAATCACTTTAGATGAAATCGTTGATAAATTTGATGAAGAAGAATTGGAAGATGGTATTGGTAAATTAAAAGATTCAAAGGATAAACTAAGAGATATTGAATCTACAATTGATAAAATCAATATCAAAAAAGAATCTTTATATGAAAGAAAAGACCACTTAGATAAACACAAATATAATGAAGAGTGTGATATTTGTATGGAAAATTCAGAAACGATTCTACAACAAAAAGAAAAGGTAGAATCTGATATATCTCAATATCAAGAATTATTTTCAGATAATGATAAGACAAGATTACAACTGATGTTAGTGATTGATTCTTTGAAAGGATATGAAGATGAATGGAATAACTATATTGAAGCAAAGAATAAAGAAGATAAAATTGATAGAGAAATATCACAACTTATCAACAAGTTATCAACAATTGAAACTGAGGAATTACGAAATAAACAACAAATTGGCCAACAAGAACAACTTATAAAGGAATATTATAAGAATGAGAAACAAATTATAAAGAACAAAGAGATACGAACCGATATACAATCGGTAAGAGAAAAGTTGAATGTTACTAAAGATGATTTAAGAAAAGTAAATACAGATATTCTTAAGTTAAATGGTAAAGTATCAGCATTACAGAACCAAAAAGAAACTATTGAAGATAGAATCAATGAGGTTAGGGATTTGGAATCTCAAAGTAGATTATTTGATTTTTACTTAAACGCTCTTTCAAAAGATGGTGTATCTTATGAATTGATTGAAAAGGCATTACCAATGATTGAAGGTGAGGTAAACAATATCTTGGCTCAAATTGTAGAGTTTGGAATGCAATTAGAGATTGATGGTAAGAACATTAATGCTTACTTAGTGTATGGAGACCAAAGATGGAGTTTGGAAATGTGTAGTGGAATGGAAAGATTCATTAGTGGTTTAGCAATTAGAGTTGCTTTAATCAATGTATGTAATCTACCAAGACCTAATTTCCTTGTGATAGATGAAGGATTTGGTACATTGGATAGTGAGAACCTACAATCTTTATTTATGTTATTTACATATCTTAAAACTCAGTTTGATTTTGTTATGATTATATCACACATAGATTCAATGAGAGATGTGGTAGATGATTTGATTACGATTAAAAAAGAAAAAGGATTTTCAAACGTTAAATTTTAATAAATGAAATCAGACCATCCTACATTTGAAGACCATCGTGGTTCCTTTACAGCAATTAAGTGCAAGGGATGGGAACAAACAAATGTTTGTTTAAATACAAATAAATATACCTTTAGAGGTATGCATTATCAAACAGAACCTCCTCAAACTAAATATGTAAAAGTGATACAAGGTAGTATCATTGATATATTATATAATTTAGAAACTAAAGAAACGCATTTCTTTCACTTAAACAATCAAGAATCTTTATTAGTACTTCCTGTTTATGCACATGGGTTTTTAACATTAGAAAAAGATACTATTGTAAGTTATTTAATTAATGGAAAATATAATCCAGCTTCTGAGCATAGTATTATTTGGAAAGATGTTCCTGAAATAAAAGATACCATTCTTACTTATTGTAATGAAAATGAAATTACAATATCTAAAAAAGATTTATTTAACTCGTAATATATTCTTCGGAGTTGGGTTACTTATTGTTTCTCTAATTAACCTCTCAACCAATCCACTTTTAGAATAACCATTCTCACAGCAGTAATCGTGTAATTCCTTATATAATTCCCTTTTAACTTGTATTGTAGTGTATTTTCCCATAATCTATATAATTCTATGTAATATATATTTATAAATATTATTTCAAGATATTTATATAAAGAAATTAGGAAATTTAATATGGCTATAATTAAAAAATTCTCACCATTTCAAAACCTAACAAATTTTGAAACTTTTATAAACGATACTACTTTTAATTCGGAATATTTTAGAATATCCCAATTGAGTGAAACATTTACTGGTGGTAAAAACGGATTTCTAATAGAAGGTTCACCTTTCTTAAAAGAAACAACTGATATAAAAATAGAAATTCTTGATGTTGAAGGAAATCCTCTTTTCTTTGAACCTGGTAATGGTATACCTGAGTATTATGAAGGAAACTCAAAATTAGTAGCTGTTCATGTGTATGATGATACACCGATTGGAATTGGAAAGATTACTATCTTGGGTGAACTTAAAGAGTATGTAACCAACACTGGTGCAACTAAAAAAGTACCATCTCAATGGAGAGATGTATATAATGTTAAGTTTGAACAACCAATTCAAATAAACAGAACTTTATCAAATGAGAATATAGTTAGGTTTTATAAACGACCTTTAGTAAACATTACTGAATTAGTAAAACCAATATTTTCCAAATCAATCCCTACAAAAACAGAAACAGGATATGTACATGGTGTTCCTGAAATACCAACCACAGGAACTAATTTATCAAATTGGAGAGCAGGTACAACTTATAAGTTAATACGAACAAGTGGAAGTTGGGATAGAGATGTTGATGAAAACACAATCACATTAACAAACCCAGCACATACAGGTAAAATAATTGAGGTATTAAACCAAAAAGAAGTTTTAATCGATACTCCTTATGTAAGTAGTTCATTGGTAGATGGATTCGTATCAGCATCATATAGTGTATCTTATACTGATTTTCAAAATGAAGTTATAGGTGAATCTACACTTACTGGTTCATTCGCAAAAATAGATATAACACAATTAAAAACTTTTGTTGGTGATGTAGCCAGAGTTAAAGTATTTAGAAAATCAAGAAACTCAGTTGGTGATTTTGAATTTGTACAAGAATCTAAATTAGAATCAAGTGAATTACTTAGAGATGTTACAACACCATCTGATACAGAAATACCATATGGTAGATTTGATGAAAGTAATCTTTCAAATTATTGGGTTACTTCATCCACAGACCATGGAGTAGGAATTGATTCCTCAATATTATCACAAGCAGTAAAGATTGATTATAATAATACTGCTGGTGGTACTCAACAATTAATTACCTCACAATCTTTATCAATTTCTAAGGATGTTGAATATACTATAAATTTTAAAACTGTTTTAAGTGGTTCATTAGATGATGTTGATAAAAACGTAAGAGTATTTCTTAGTTCATCTAACTTTACACAAGATTTTACAACAATAAGTGGTTCTGCTATTTATAGAACTAGACAAGATATAACACAAAATATAATATCTGAAAACACAGGTGATGCTAAATTAGTATTTGAAGTAAAAGGTGATGATTGGTATATATCAAATGTATCTTTAAAAAATGCACAAGAAACTTCCTTTTCACCAGATGAATTTACTTTAATTCAAGATATTCCAAGAAAACTTCAATCAGAAACATTTGATTTCAATTTTGAATTTTATGATATAAATAATAACTTTATACCTGTTACTGTAAATGCTGTTGGTGTATTTGATGGTGGTAATGATTTTCCAACGAGTGGTAAATTATTTACATTTGAATCTGATAGAAATGCTTTTAGATTTTCTAGTGGTTCGATTGCTAATCCATATAACCAAACAATACAATTTAAAACAACACAAAATAACTTAACAGGTTCAAGTACATTCCAATCATCTGCATTTGATGTTGATGGAAATTATTTAAATCCATCTAACTATTCACAATATCCTGGTTTGTTAACAAACGTAACAACTGCTGGTGGATTATTAACCCTTTCTAATTTTACTGGTTCATATAGTGGTGCTGGTGTTGCTCCATATGTTGGTTCGGTTGTTTATACAGCATCTTTAGAAAATTTACAAGAATTTGAAACTGTTTACAGATTAGAAGATGGTGATAATGCACCTCAACTTATTGTAACTTCAAATGCTAATCAGTTTATATATGAACCAACTGAGTTAGACCCAAAACCAGCTGGACAAAGTATAACAATCAGAGCTCAGAGAAAAAATCTTGCTTCATTGGTAACTACTCTTACTGTTAATAGTGGTAGTAACCGACCTGAACTAACTTATGTAGATACTCAAGGAGGTATTGATACATTCACACTTTCAGCTCAAGCTTTTTCTCAATCATTTTCTCAAAATTCTTTTGATGATGTAACATATTCATTTACTGGTTCGGATGTATTTGGAAATGAACAATCGGATGAAATAACTATTTCTAAATTAATAAACTTTGATGGTGTATCTATTACATTAACAAATGAAGCTACTTCATATAGAGCAAATAGCCAAGGGTTGATATTAGATGATTTAACGAGTGGAGATGGTGAAGTAGAAATGAGAATTGCTAATAAGGAAATATCACATAGTGATGGATTATCTTCTCCGAACAGATTTGATATTATATCAGCTACAGCAACAAATGTTACGGAAGCTTATTCATCATATAGTACTAATGAATTTGGTATAAGTGCTATGAGTCAAGATAGTGGTTCTTTGTTATTAAATATAAAGTATCTTGCTGGTGATAATACAACATCACAATCATTTCAGAAAAAAGTAAATTACACAAAGACAAGAATTGCATCACCATCTATTACATTTGATACAACTAATAAAACTCAAAATGTAGATGCTAAATCAACAGGTGTACAATTATCTTCATTTGATAATTCAACTATAACAATACGAGAATTCTACACAGGTTCGGTAAATACATTTTCAACTTCTGATATATCATTAGTTATAACATCTGGTTCTGATGATGTAACTGGAAATCCTTTAATAACACGAAATAATTTAGTTTTATCAGTTGGTACTTTACCAAATGGAACTAATTCTACACAAATAGGATTAACCGCAACTGTAACTGATAGTGAAGGAACGAGTAGAGAAGTTAGTGATACGATTTCACTTTCTAAAACAAACGCATCTGCACCTAATGTTGAAATACTAGGGTTTCCATCAGCTCAAGGTTTAAACGCAAATTCATTGGGTAGTGGTTCGGCAACCCCATCATCTATATCACTTGTTGTTAGTGAGGGTGGTGTTACTAGAACAATCACAGGTATTGGTACAATAACAACAACTGGTGGTTTATCTGTTGTAACACCAACATCTCCATTCACAACTATAAGTTTTGATAATGATGCTAGTGATATGACATCAGATGAAGGACTTGTTACAATACCAGTTCAAACAACAAATAGTGAAGGTACGAGTATAACAAAAAATGTAGTAATCGGTGTATCAAGAATTAGAGAAGGTGCAGCTCCTGTATTTGTAAAAATATCTCCATCAGCTCAAACAATTAATGCAGATTCTAGGGGTAGTGGTTCTACTTCTCCAACTACAATAGAGGTTGGTGCTACACAACGAGGATTTGGTGATGTATTTACAGATATTGGTGACCCAACATATAGTGGTGGAATAACAGGTTCTATATCCTCTAACACAATTACATTTACAGATACAGCATCTGATATGACATCGGATACTGAAACAATAGAAATTCCAATTAACTTTCTTACAAAAGAAGGAACAAGTACTACGGAAACAGTAACTGCTGTAATTTCAAGAGTTAGAATTGCTGTTCCAAATGTAGAAATTTTTGTAACACCACAATCACAAACAATTAACGCAAATTCAGTTGGTAGTGGTTCGGATGTACCAAGTTCATTAAGGATTGATGCAAGAGAAGGTGGTACAAATAGATTTACATCATTTGGTTCAATTACCTTTACTGGAGGACTTGCTGGTAGTGGTAATAATTCAACTGAACGTTTCACATTTACTTCAGATGCATCTGATATGACATCAGATACAGGAACTGTATCAATACCAGTAAACTTTACAGATGGTGAGGGAACTACTGGTACTAAAACAATTGAAGCAACCGTATCACGAGTTAGGGTAGCTCAACCAAATACAAATTTCTCAGCAACACCACAAGCTCAAACAATTGCTGCTAATTCAGATGGTACTTTAACTGGTACCATACAAGATGTAAGAATTGATGGGTTTGATGGTAATACTGCTTTAACATATAATCAAGGAACTCTTAGTGCTGGTCAATATAAAATTCAATCTGTATCTGGCTTATCCTCTTTGTCTTTTACACCATCTAGTTCTACTATTGATGTTCCTGTTTTTAGTGGAGATACTGTAACTGGTACTGCTAGTATTGCATTTAAAGATAACGAAGGAACTACTGGTTCAACAACTATTAAATTTACACTTTCTAAATCTAAAAAAGCAACACCAACTACAATAATATCTGCAAATCCACAAGCACAAACTGTGGATTCAAATGCTGATTTTAGTACAGTTGGTACTCCATCTGCAGTAACAATTATTGTAAACGAGGGTGGTTCTGATTATGGATATGATGGTAGTGGAGCAATAGCCACAAATAAATTTAGAATTACTGGTGTAACAAATGGTACAAATAATGATGATGGAACGATTACACCAACCACACCAAGTAATGGTAATGGAACAACTTCCGTTGTAACACTAAGTTATACCAATTCAGAAGGAACTACAATTACAGGTAAAACAATTACAATTAATGTGGGTGTTGCAGTTCAGGGTGATGATGGGGCCAAAGGTGATGATGGTAAAAGAACTTTAAATGGAAGAATATTTTATAGTGTAACTGCAACAAGTGCACCAGATACACCAAGTGCAACATCATATACATTTTCAACTAATGCTTTTGCTGGTTTAACTTCAAATTGGTCAACTTCTTCTCCCACGTTTGAAGCAGGTAATTCAAACAAGTATTGGGTATCTACATTTCAAGCAGTTGAAACAACTGCAGGAGGAGGTACTGCTGTACCAACATTTGGAACACCAACACAAGCTATTAACTTTACAGGTATTGTAACTTTCTCATCAGCAGGTGGAGAAATAACAGATGGAACAAATGTTTTACAAAACATTCCATCTGGTTCTATTGCAAATCATATTGGTGGTGCAAATACCACAACAATTGATGGGGGTAAGGTATCAACTGGTGTAATAACCTCAACAGGATATGCCACAACTAACCCTGATGATGGTGAATATACATTGGGTGGTACTATATTTAATTTGAATAATGGTTCACTACGAAGTAAAAATTTCTACATTGATAGTGATGGAGATGCATTTTTCTCAGGTTCCTTAGTAGCAGCTACTGGTACGTTTGCTGGTGATTTATCAGCAGCAACTGGTACATTTGGTGGTTCAATAACTATTGGTTCATCGAATGATGTATTCAAGGCAGGTGCTAGTGGGATTCAATTAGGTCATGCTACCTTTGGTAGTGCTCCTTTTAGAGTAAACATGGATGGAGATGTTGTAATGAACTCAGCAACAATTGGACCTGTATCTGTAACAAGTACTGTATTCAAAGTAGGAACAGGAACTTTTGGAAACTCAAACACTCAACTTTATATTGATAATGATGGACAATTTTCACTTGGAGATAAACTAACATTTGATTCAGATGGTAACTTATCAATGAATGGTGCTATTACGATTGCAGCAGGTTCAACATCTGCAGTTGATTTTGGAGCAGGAGCCGCCGCTTCCGCTTCTGCCGCTCAATCAAATGCTGAAACTTTTGCATCTACGGCAGCAGGAAATGCGGCTACTTCCGCATCACTTGCTCAAGCAGATGCCAATACTGCCAATACAACCATTAGTAACAACTCATCTGCTTGGTCAGCGGGAGAAGCAAACCCAACAACATTCACACCAACATCAGCGGCAGGTACAGCTGCAGGTTTACATCTAGGTAATAATAAACTTGGTTATAGTGATGGTAGTAGTTATAAAACTTACATGGATTCAAGTGGTAACTTCTATCTTGGTGGTACAAGTGGAGCACTAACTTGGACAGCTGCAACTTCTACATTAAATGTAAATAGAGTTACCGCAACAAGTGGAACAGTTGGTGGATGGGGAATTGGTGCAACTACATTAGGAGGAACAACTGCTGATGATACTTATGGTACATTAACACTTGGTTCAAGTGGATATATCTCAGCACCTGAATTTAAAATCACAGCTGCAGGTGCTGCAACATTTAAAGGAAACATTGAAACAGGTGGAAAAATTGGAGGAAAGGTACTATCGGCCGTATTTGAAACGGATAATACTGGATTAAAAATAAAATCTTCTACAAGAATTGGTACATCAACTTTTAGCACAAGATTTAACACTTATGATGGATACTCAAATCAGTTTGATGATATTGAAACTGGTTTCCAAAACTATACAAGTTGTGTATTACCTGGTACTAAAATACTTTCTAAAAGAGGTGAGATAAATGTAGAAGATACTAAAGAAGATGATATTATAAAAGTATTTAATTTTGAAACCAAAGAATTCGGATGGTCATCTATTGATGAAATATTAGTTAATGAAGTTAAAGGATGGAGTATTCTAAAAACAGAATCAGGTAAAGTACTAAAATGTTCTAATTCACATATGTTATATCATCCTGATTATCCCAATTGTGCAATTGCTATTGATAAACTAGGTGTGGGTGGTGATTTATATACTTTCAATGGAAACGAGTTAGAGTTGGATAAAATTAAAAGTATAGAAACTTTTAACGAAATAGTACAAGTTTGGAATTATGAATTAGATATGGTTCATAATTATATTTCAGATGGAATACTTTCACATAATATGCCTGCAAAATTAAGTTATGCACAGTTTACATCGGGTCATAATTACAAAAAGAGAAAAACCGAAAACATATCCCAAGGAGATTTGGTTAAATTAAATTCAAATAACGAGTTAATAAAAACAACCTCAGCAAAAGATACATCCGTTGTTGGTATCTTATGGAAAAAACGAGAAATCCAATATATAGATATGATAACTACTGGTTCGGTAGCACCTGATTATATGATATCATCTTCATATACAGATTCAAAGGGTGACCAGTTACTGGAATCAGAAACAGGTTCTATTGAAATTTGGACAGTTGCATCAATTGGGGATAGTATAGAGTATAATTCATCAAGTTCACTATATACCTTAGAAGGATTTAAAGTATGTAACCAAGGTGGAGATGTTTCAATTGGTGATTTATTATGTTCTTCTGATACTGTAGGATATTTAATGAAACAACCAACAGAATATGTAATTGCTTCATTTGATGGAGATAATAATCCTCAGTACGAAGAAAGACAATCACAATGTTCTTATACTGTTGCAAAAGTAATGGAAGATGTAACATTTGATTCTAATGGATTGGCAAATGGTGTATATGGATATCTATATTGTGGATAAAAATAAAATAAATGTTACTAGATAACCCAAACTATTCTTATAAAATACTAATAACCACAGGAGCTGGAAATACAATAAAAGGTGGTGCTGATATTTGGGTAAATAATTTTTTAAAATACGTTTGGCCTCTTCTTCCTAATAAAGAATCTTGGAGATTGTTAATAGATTCAAAAAGACCAACCAATTTTATTAAAGAATCATTACCAAGTGGTTTAGAATTTCACTTTCATTTTGATAATCCATCTAAAACAGATGAGTGGTTAAGTGATTGTACTGAAATACATTCTTTACATTCTCATTACCATAAGAGAGATTATATTTGGCATTGGGAAGATAAATTTAAAACTTGTTTTGTACATGCTTATCCAAAAGAAATGAATGAAACTTTAAATTCAATTGAAGAACTTAAACGATTACAATATAATACAAATGTAGATTCCAAATTTTGTGATGATTATTTTTTAACATTTAAAAAAAGAATTTGGATAGGAAATAATAAATCAGATTTTACTTTAGATTTTCCAAACGATACCTATAACATTCCTAACTTCTATGAATTTAAACAAAATCTTCCATTAAGTACAAACACAGGTAATGGTAAAGTTGGATTTGCATCACGTGCTGAATCACGAAAGTGTTTACATTGGTTAAATGAATTTAAAGGAAGTGCTTTAACATCAACATACGATGTAAAAAATTTAAAAGATTCTACTCCATATAAATTAAAAAATATAAATGTATATGAATGGAATTCTGATATACACCATCATTTTATGTTAAAAAATTGGGGAATATTTCATGGAGCTTATTTTAAAGAACCATTTGGGTATTCAATATTTCAAGCAATTGATTATGGTAAGTTACCTATATTAAATTCAGATTGGGCCATAGAAGTTGATTATGATTATAGAGCATCTACTATGAATGAATTTAAAAAAGTACATAAAAAAATACTATGTGATTCATACTCAACTAGAAAAGAAAATTTCGATAGATTAAAAAAATATATGATTCAATTTGATAATAAAGAAACTTGGGTACAGAGAGTTATGAGTATTATTTTACAATAAAATATATATTTATATACTCTTTCATTAATTTCTAATACTTATATATAATGAGTATAATTAACTACAATCTCATAAAAGACTTTTTCACAAACAACACTAAGAAAAAGAAAGATGTAAATCAAAAAGAATACATCGAACATACACCTGTTAAATACAGATGGACTCATGGTGCTACTGATTTACATTTAGGTGATGGTTTGATAATCTATACACTTATACAATATATGAGAGCAAAAACTTGTGTATGTTTAGGAAGTGGTGGTGGATTTATTCCACGAATTATGTCTCAAGCAAGAATTGATTTACATGACCAAGAAATATTTGAAGGAAATAAATCAATGGAGTGGGGAGATTGTGGTACTACTATTTTAGTAGATGCATCCAATGGAGTTGGTGGTAATACCGATTGGACAGATGAGGAATCTTTTTTTAGAAAAAAATTTCCATGTAGATTTATATTAGATACAACAGAAAATGCGTATTATAACTTTTTTGTGAAAGAAGATATTAAAATTGATTATCTACATATTGATGCAGGACATTCATATGAAGATGTAAAACAAGATTTTGAATTATACTCAAAAATACTATCTCCAAATGCAATTATTTCAATACACGATACAGATGAATCATTTGAAAAAGAACATATAGTAACTAATGATGTGGAGGTACAAAATAATCATGATAATTTTGCAAACGGACCATCTAAGTTAGTTACTGAATTAAAGAATAATAAAGAGTGGGAAATTTTTAACTTTTTTAATAATGGTATATTTAGAAGTAGACCATCTTCCACTGGTTTGACAATTCTACAAAGATGCAAAAAGTAAATTTGGTTACGGTTGTTGGACACAACACTACACTCCTACCACATATGATTAAACATTACGAAAATATCGTAGATGAAATTTATGTAGTAGTTTACAGACAACATACCTTAGATGGTATTTTAGAAGATGTAATTAATCTTGGTATTAAACCCCACAAGATAGTAACAGAAGAAAAATTTAATTGGGAACGAGTTACTCAATTATACAACGAAGTAAAGCAAACCAAACCCAATGAGTGGTGGGTGGTTTCGGACGATGATGAACTCCATGTTTATCCAAAAAACATTCGAGAAATGATTCAAGAATGTGAAGATAATGATTGGGAGTTCATCACAGGAGGATTTCTTGATAGGATAGGAGAGGGAGGTGAGTTTCCTTTGGTAACGGAAGAAACTAATATTTGGAAATCGTTTCCATTTGCTGGATTTTTTAGATATCCAATGAGTGGAGCGATGCCAAATAAATGTTGTGTAATGAAAGGTTCTGTGGATGTAACACCTGGTCAACACTTTGCTGTGATTGGTGATACTGATACTTGGAGAGAACGAGGATGGAATCATCCTAAAAGATATCCTATTGAAAAGGGATTAATCCAAGTACATCATTTTAAATGGGATTCAACCGTTTTAAAAAGATTAAAAGAAGTTTCAGAAACAAAAAAAGATTATTCCTTTTGGAAAGAGTACAAAAAAATGTACAGAGCCATTCAAGTATTTGATTGGAAAATAGATGTGAATAATCCTGAGTTTATGTTTGAAAGAATGAGAGATAATGAATACTTTGATTATACGAAGTGGAAAGAACTCTCAGATGTTATAGTAAAAATATGATAGATAAGTTAGCAATTATTGTTCCATATAGAGATAGACAAGACCACTTGGATATCTTCATACCTCACATGCACGAGTTTCTTAAAAATAAAGAAATCGATTACACTATTTTTATCGCAGAACAAACAGATGATAGGCCTTTTAACTATGGTAAATTATGTAATGTAGTTACAAAAGAAATATCAAATGAGTATAATTATTTTGCATTCCATGATATTGATATGTTACCTATAAATGATGAGTGTGATTATGGTTATCCTGAATCACCAACACATCTTGCAACAAATGTTGAAGCTCATGAAAACAAGTTACCTTACCCACAATACTTTGGTGGAGTTATTTTAATTAGTAGAGAGGATTTTGAAGTTGTAAACGGATACTCAAATGAATATTGGGGATATGGATTTGAAGACTTAGATTTACTTTACAGAATTCAGCGAAGTGGTATATATTTGGAAACCTATTATGATAGAAACCAAACGTATTCAACTTATGATGAATTGGATACATTACCACATAGAATAGAAAACGTAGAATTATCTAGGCATCCAATTATACAAAATTTAAAAGTGGCCACATTTGATGATAGTGATTACCTACATGGAATTGTAAATTCACTAAGTAAAGATATTACAACAAAATCATTTTCTATATCATTTTGGTTTAATGATAGATACGATAGAAAATCTCAAAAGAATTTATTTAGTTTCGAGGGATATGATACAGGTATATTTTTGAATAATGGGAATCAACTAATTGGTCAAGTTTGGGATACCAACAAAGAACATCAACAGGTTGTTATAAATTATTCAAGAAATAAATGGAACCATGTTGTGTTCGAATATGATTTTAAAGAAAATACAATAACTTTAACATTAAATGGTAAGAAAACGAAAAGGGAATCTTTAAAAGAAGATTTTAAGATATTTGATTATACCAACAAAAGAATGAAAATATCAGATTCAGATAGTAAGATATCATTATCTGCTATATCTGTTTTTGATTGTGTACTAAATGATGAAATTAAAAAAGAATTATATTTTTCAGAAGATTCTACTTTAAATGATATACAAACTCGTTTTGGAATTTCACCTGTTATATATCTTACTTATAAAAAAGTATATTCTCGAAACCTAATATTAGATAGTGGTGCATTTTTAAATCACTTTACATTAAATGGAAATATTAAAACTAAAGAAGAAAAAATAGGATTATCTGATACAATCTATATTCCATTTAGGTTAGAAGGAAAGTATAAATCATTGGTACATGATAATGATGTTGATATTATAAAAAACTATTATGAGTATAATCCAGATGTTATTGAAAACTCAGATATATTTTTTCATGAAGTAGTTACAGGTGAATTGGATTATACAAAAATTGGGTTATCTAATATAAAATACAAATTAATTGACAAAATAAAAAGAGACGGATATGAGCTTATTAGAATTGTTACATAACGAGAAGGTAGTAAAATTACTTGAACAGATAGATACAGATATAAAAGATATTATTGAACCATCTGAAAAGGATAATGCTATTTTTCTCAAAATTATACTAATTATAGAAACGCTATTAACAAACAAAAAACATCAAAATTCTCACATTGGTAAATTTTTCAATAGATGGTATGATAAACAACCAGTTATTGATGAGATTACTGAGGATTTAAAAATGAAACAAGTTAAGAAAAAAGATATTGAATATAGAATTGAAGAACTTCAAGCAGAAATAGAAAAACTAAAATGGGAACCTGAAAAAATTGAAGAACAAATAGAAAAACTAAAATGGGAACCTGTTAGATTGAAGGATTGGATTGAAGAATCTTCATATCCAATAGATAAAAATAACATCGAAGGATTTATATTCGATAAACTTAAAGAAAAATTAATTGACAAAAATAAATTAAATTACAATTATGGCAAAGAAGAATGAAATAACAGATAAATCTCTTGAAGAAAGAGGAGTTAAGGCTCTTGAATCAATTTCTGATTCACTTGGTGATATCAATGATTGGATATATGAGCTAGATGCTGATATGTGGCAGGAACGTTTGGAATGGTATTTGAACGAATTCTATCAGATTGCAAAAGCTAAAACAGTAGGAAACACTAACAGACCATCAAGAGACAGTGAGAGAATCCAAGAGAACACAGAAACTCAAGGAGAAGAAGGTAACTCATAAACTTGGTATAATAGTTCCATATAGAGATAGAGAACAACAACTTAAAAGGTTCTTATCTCATATGAAAGATTATATTAAGGATATTGATTACGAAATCTTCATCGTTGAACAGGCAGATGATAAACCTTTTAACAGAGGTAAACTTCTGAATGCAGGATATAAATATGCCTTGAATAAAGGGTGTGATTATTTTGTATTTCATGATGTCGATATGTTACCTGAAGATGTAGATTATTCGTATTCAGATAAACCTCTACATTTAGCAACTCACTTACAAGAAAATAACTACGAAACAACATTTTTTGATTATTTTGGTGGAGTAACAATGTTTACTAAAGAAGATTTCAAAACCATCAATGGATTCTCTAATGATTATTGGGGTTGGGGATTTGAAGATGATGATTTACTTGTTAGATGTATCGAATCTGGTTTAGATGTAAATAGTGAAGTTGTTGGTGAAGGTGATGTTCATGAATTTGAAGCTTTTGAATTTAGTGGAGATTCTTCATTTTTGAAATACTCATCCAAATCAGTATCATCATTATTACAAGATGAATTTTCAATATCAGTATTGGTTAAACCAGAAAATTTAAAAATAAATAAAAACGAAGATTATGATGAATTTCCAATTATATCAATACCAGGATATAATATTGGATTATTTTACAATTCTTTTCGTAGATTCTTTTGCCAAGCATATGATTCTGATAAAAATCCATATTCAATAACATCTGATATAATTGGAGAATCTTGGAATCATCTATGTATGACATATTCTAATGATTATGTATTATCTTTTTATTTAAATGGTAAAAAAATAGATTCTGTACAAATGGATTGTGAAATTCTTCAACTTTCTTCTGATAATATATTTGTTGGTATAGCTAATGATATTAAAACTAATAAAGATGTATTTTATGGGTTAGTATCGAGTATCGAGATATACGATATAGCATTAACTGATATTGAGGTAAAAGAGATTTCAGAAAATCCTACAAAAATAAAACTAAGAAATTTTGGTAACTTTAAATCAAGTGAATTTTTATATTCACAAGTAACACCTCAATTATCAACTTTTGATAGTGTAGTAGATTTGGGTGGTGAATATAAGGTTGAAATGAATAATATTAAATTAAAAACATTTAAACAATCCTTTAAAACATTTTTACCAAAACCACATCGTAGAGATGGTAAGTTTAAATCATTGAAACATGCAAAAAATTCATCAATTGAAAATAGATGGGTACATTCTGAAACTAGAAAAAATCAAATAAGATTTTATAATGAAGTTAGAAATCAATTTGTAGATTTTAGAATAGATGGATTAAATACTTTACGATATAATGAAATTAGTAAAGAAGAAAATGGATTGGTTACTAAATTTAAAATAGAATTATGAAATCAGAAATGTATAACAGAGGTATAATCGCAGGAAATTTTGATGTAATTCATCCTGGTTATATAAAGATGTTTAAGGAATGTAAATCATATTGTAAACAATTTATAATTCTTCTTCATACAGACCCATCAATTGAAAGACCAGAAAAATTAAAACCAATTCTTACTAAAGAAGAAAGAACCGAAGTTTTAAGTTCAATAAAATTTATAGATTCAATAGCATATTACACATATGAAGATGAGTTGGTTAAATTAATAAAAGATTTAGAACCAGATATTAGATTCTTAGGAGATGATTATAAAGGTAAAACATATACAGGTTTCGAATTGGATATTCCAGTTCATTATTTAAACAGAGACCATGGTTGGAGTACAACAAAATTTAAAAAATTAATTCACGATGGCGTTAGAGGACAAATGGAATGAAGTAGATACTAAACTTGGTATAGTTTATAGTAATTTAGGAATATGTTGTCAAGATTATTGTGATGCATCTGATGCATTACATAATTTAGAAGAAGTTATGGAACTATTAGTAGATATAAGACAAAGTAAATGAAATTAGGAGTTTGTGTACCATATAGAAACAGAGAAGCTCACCTAAAAGAGTTTATACCAAAAATTGGCAAATACTTAGATGCTCAAGGTATAGATTATCACATCTATTTTGGACATCAAGTTGATGATAAACTATTCAATAGAGGAGCAACAAAAAACATTGCAGCAAAACACGCATTTGAAGAAGGATGTGATTATGTTGTTTGGCATGATATTGATATGATACCTGAAGAAGGTGGAGGAGCAGATTATAGTTTTCCTAAAGAAAACCCTAGACATATTGCAACTAACATTTCACAAATGAATTATCAACTAAAATATGAAGAATATTTTGGTGGAGCTATTGTGTTCTCAAAAGAACAAGTTGAAAGAACCAATGGTTATTCAAATGATTATTGGGATTGGGGAATGGAAGATGATGATTTATTTTGGAGATGTGTGTTAGAAGGTTATACTGAAAAAACTTACATATATCCAAATAAAAACATAAATAACTTTATATCATTTAATGGAAACGATTCTTATGTAGAAATTCCATGTTCACGAGCTCTAAGAAACCTAACATCTCGTTCTCATACATTATCAGTACTAGTTAGAGCTAACCAACAAGAAGATAAAGTTCCTATTTGGTTGGTTGGTGATAAAGATAGAAGATTTGTAGAGTATCCAATACTAAGAAGACCAGGATATGATTATGGATTAAGTTACAATAACTCAAGAACATATACTTCACAACTTTGGAACAACAAAAAAGAACATTTATATTCATGGATGAAGAGATATGAAAATCAATGGACTTGGATTACACTAGTAGTTAATGAAAATAATGTTCACTTTTATATGAATGGAAAAGAATCAGATGCTAGGTGGGGAACAGGTACTCCATCACCTCAGATATTTGATGGTATGTTAAAACGATATGGTAGAGTTAATTATTATTTAGGAACAACTACATCTGTAGCTGATGATTCTATTTCTAAATGGTTTAGGGGGGATATTGCAGATGTTAGAATGTGGAATAGAGCCTTAACACCTGAACAAGTATCAAATATACATAATGAAGTTGAAGATGATGGTTTAATCCTTCATTATGATTTTGAAAATGGTTTAGTGATGGATAAATCTGATAATGATAATAATGGAATAGCCTATAACTGTAAATCTAATACAGAAGATATAGAAATACCAAATACAAGTGTACCACATAGAGTACCTGGTAGAATGTTTTGTTTAGAACACGAAGATGAGGGATTGGTAAAAAACAAAAATGGAAAGGATGTTTGGGCAAAAGGAGAAACAACGGCACGAAATGAAAAACGATTTGTTAAAGAAATGCAAGGAGGTACTTGGGATTACAAATCAGATGGAATAAATTCTTTAAAATATGAATTGGTTAGTGTTGAAGAAATAACACCCAAAGCAAAATACATAAATATTAAATTGTAATATATATAGATATACAAAAAGGATAGATGGCAGAAGAAACACAGAATTTAAAAAAACAAATATCAGAAGATAATCCGTTCTATGTAAAAGTACGAGATGAGCTGAATGAAACAGGTTGTGGAATGTGCTTAGCAAAGTGGACACAGGTAACTATGCACTTACAATTAGGTCATACTCATTCATGTCACCACCCGAAAACACATCCAATACCAGAACGTGAAATTAGAAGAAATCCTTCAGCACTTCATAACACTCGATACAAAAAACAAAAACGTAGAGAGATGTTGGAAGGTAAACGACCTGAGGAATGTAATTACTGTTGGGGAATTGAGGATAATTCAGATAGGTTCTCGGATAGAACTTTCAAATCAGCTGAACAATGGTCATATCCACATATGGATGAAATTAAAAACTCAAGTTGGAGGGATGATTTTAATCCAAGATATGTAGAGGTTGCATTTTCAAATGCTTGTAATTTTAAGTGTTCATATTGTGCTCCAGCATTTTCAACCAAATGGATGGAAGAGATTAAACAACATGGTGCTTATCCTACAACTGATAAATTTAATGATTTGTCATATAATATACAAGAAAACAAAATGCCAATCCCACAATCAGAGGAAAATCCTTATGTAGAGGCATTTTGGAAATGGTGGCCAGATATGTATCAAGATTTACATACTTTTAGAATCACTGGTGGTGAACCATTAATGAGTAAAGATACATGGAAGGTTTTAGATTATATTATTGAACAAGAAAACCCAAATAAAAATCTATCTCTTGCTATAAATTCAAATTTAGGTATACCTGATAAACTACTTGATAGATTTATTGAAAAAATTAAGAGAATTACTGAAGAAGATAAAGTTCGAGAATTTATTGTATTTACATCAGTAGATACATGGGGAGAACAAGCAGAATATATTAGAAATGGTTTGGTTTTTAATAAATTTTGGGATAATGTAAATAAAGTTTTAACAGAATGTCCAAGAATTAATCTTACATTCATGTCAACGTACAATGGATTATCTATACCAAACTATCACAAACTAATTAATGGTATTTATCAACTAAAAGAAACATATGGTAGTACTGATAGATATTGGAACTCAGCAGCATTTTTAGATTCATCTTATTTGAGATTCCCAACACATCAAACTGTACAAGTTATGCCACAAGAATGGGCTCCTAAAATATATCAAGATGCTCAGTTGGCAGATTTCTTATCGGTTCCATTGTTTGACCATAAGTATGTAGGATATTCTGATATTGAGATTCAAAAAATTAAAAGAATCTATGATTGGATGAAGGCACCTGTTGATGAAAAAAGATTAAAAACTCAACGAAGAAACTTTGGACATTATTTTAGAGCACATGATGAAAGAAGAGGAACTGATTTCTGTAAAGTATTTCCTGAATTTGAGGAATTTTACAACGAATGTTTAAATATTAGATTATAATGAAGTTTAACGGAAATAAAGCATACTTTTTAACACCTACAAACAAATATGGGTTATCTAAAGTAGAACCAAAAGATATTACAGAAGATAACTTTACATATATTGCCCGTCTTACTATTGATTGGGATAAAATGAATAAAGATGATTTAACAAAAGAAGGTGGTATTGTTGTAAAGAACGGAATGCATTGTGGATTAATGGCATTTAGAGACCATAAGGATATGTGTTACATTAGAGGATGTATTTGGGTAACAGGTCCAGATGGATTACCTATGTTAATTGATAGATGTATAGAAGTAAACGATACTCAAAAAGTATTTGAATTAAGTTTTACACATATAAAGAGTGAAAAGAAAATTATAATTGGAGACCAAGGGTTTTTCTTAGATAGAGTATATGAAGGTGATATTGTAGATTATTCCACTTCTTGGTTTTGGGTATCTTGTTGTAATGCACTTGAAAGTTGTGATGAAGAACACAGAAATTATTTAAGAGCTGATATTGATATGATTGGTATATTTGGAAAGGCATTGAATCCTGATGAAATTACAAATGTATTTAAAAATGAAAAGGTAGATGAATCATTAAAACCCGTTGGGTTCTTTGATTTCAAAAAAACTACACCATATAAAATTTATGATGAATCAAAAAATGGAAATAACTTAGTCAAGTTTGATAATGCTTGGTTTGATAATGTTCAATAAAATATGAAAATACTAATTACAGGAGGAGCTGGTTACTTAGGTTCGGTAATGACCGAACTATTTTTAAAAAATGGATATGAGGTAACTATATTAGATAATATGATGTATAACCAAACCTCATCAATTATATATTCCCATCATAAATTATTTAAATTTGTATATGGTGATGTTAGAGATGAGAAGTTATTAAAAGAGTTGGTTTTATATAATGATATTATAATACCACTTGCAGCAATTGTTGGATTTCCTGCTTGTGAAAGAGATAAAGAATTAGCAACACAAATAAATTACAATCATGTTAAATTTATATGTGATATTGCAAAAGATAATAATAAAATGGTGGTTTATCCGAATACTAATAGTGGGTATGGGATAGGAGAGAATGGGGAGTGTACAGAAGAAAGTCCACTAAACCCAATTTCACATTATGGAGTTACTAAGGTAAACGCCGAAAAAGAAGTTTTAGATATTGGTGGAATCTCATTGAGATTAGCAACTGTATTTGGAACTTCACCAAGAATGAGAATGGATTTATTAGTAAACGAATTTGTTTATAAAGCTATAACTGATAAATCTATTGTTCTCTTTGAGAAAAAATTTGTGAGAAACTTTATTCACATTAGAGATGTAGCACTTGTATTTGGAAAAATGATTAAAGAATATCCATTACATAGTGGAGAAGTTTATAATGTGGGATTAACAGAAGCAAATTTAACTAAACAACAATTGTGTGAATCAATAAAACAACAAATTCCATCGTTTGAAATTTTTTATAATGATAATTATCAAGACCCCGATAAGAGAGATTATATTGTTTCAAATAGTAAGTTAGAATCAATGGGATGGGTTCCCCAATATACACTAGAAGATGGAATTGAAGAGTTGATAAAAACATACACAATATTAATATCAGATTTAAGTTCAACATATAGAAATGATTTTCCATTAGGTTATGGCATTAAATAGAAGTATATTTTACAAAGAAAGAGATTGGAATGATTTTCATTTCTACAATGGTAGTGTATTATCACAAGTAAAAGTAATCCAACCATCAATCTATCACGAGTATAGGGGAAGTATAAGTACAACATATCATTCTGATTACTATGATAGATTACTTCCAGCAGGTGAACGAACAGATGGTTTACAATTCAAACATGATAGATATTCTAAATCTAAAAAGAATGTATTGAGGGGATTGCATTATGATGATAAAACTTGGAAATTGGTAAGTTGTATTCATGGTAAAATTTATTTAGTAGTATTAGATGTAAGAAAACATTCTACTACATATGGTAAATGGGAATCGTTTATATTATCACCAGAAACAGGTACACAAGTTCTTATACCACCAATGTTTGCAAATGGACATTTTGTTATGGAAGATGATTCTATTTTTTCTTACAAGATGGCATATAAGAATGAATTTAATGATGTAGAAAATCAAAAAACAATTGTATTTAACGATACCAGATTTAACATAGATTGGCCAATTAAAAATCCAATCTTATCAAAAAGAGATTCAAATGGAAATTAAAAATTTAGATTACCACGAAGATAGGTGGTTAGATGGAAACTTATCAAAAGAAGATTTAATAGCTTTTGAAGATGATATTATTTCTCATTGGGAAAATGGAGAAATTACAGGACCAATACACTTATCACATGGAAACGAAGACCAGTTGATTGATATATTCAAAAAAGTAGGAGTGGAGGATTGGGTGTTCTCAACTTGGAGGTCTCATTATCATGCACTTTTACATGGAGTAGAACCTTCTGTACTCAAGCAAAAAATATTAGATGGAAAATCAATAACAATAATAGATAAAGATTCTAAGTTTTATTCATCGGCAATTGTAACTGGTATACTTCCAATTGCATTAGGAGTTGCTAGAACATTAAAGGAACAAAATAGTTCAAATAAAGTTTGGTGTTTTATTGGTGATATGACTTTTGAAACAGGTGTGTTTTATGAAGTACATAAATATGCAAGAAACTTTGATTTACCGATTAATTTTGTAGTAGAAGATAATGAAGTTTCTACAAACACTCCAACTGCACATACTTGGAATAATATTCAGAGAGAAATACCAGAGGATGTAATCTACTATAAATACAAATCTAAATATCCCCACTATGGGACTGGAAAATGGGTAGTATTTTAAATTTTATATTTTCTTGTAAGGATATAGATGAGTTAGAAAGTGGTAAATATAATGGAAATCACCATACGAGTACAAAAAGGTATTTCCAACGTTCAGCTATACTAGGATATCTTTTATCAAATAATTATAGTTTTTCCTTTAACAACAAAATAGAAAAAGATAAAACTAATTTTTATGTTTTAGAATGTCAAAGTAGTTTATTGGATTTACTTGGAGTTGGTAACCAAACAGAATTTGATTTTTCAGATTCAATTATCCATTCATTTGATAAATCCTTTATTGATGACCTTAGAAATAAAAAATTTAAAATAATAGTTAGTTCAATATCTGAACCAACTTCCCATATTTCAATTTTAGAAAAACAATTAAAATTATTTTTTAAAGAATATAACTTATCACCTGATTCTTTTTGTTTCATTGACTCAAATAGAGATATTGTTGAGTTGAATAGTAAGTTTGGTAAAACTATATTTTATTATACTCCTCATTTTATATATGATGGTGCAGATTCTTTTGTTAATATAGTTCACTCGGTAAATTATAAAAATGATTTAAACTATAACTCTGAAATTTTAACAAAATCAGAAATATTAAAAATAGAAGATAGAGATTATTATTTTTTAAGTTTAAATCGTAGTAATTGGAAAATACATAGAACAATACTTGGATGTTACTTTAGTAAATTAAATAGTGATAAGATACAATGGAGTTATTTAAATAAACCAAGTCAAAAGTATAAAGATAGATTTGAGAATCTTGATTATTTTAGTGAATGGCCAGAAAGTCAACAAAACTTAGTTAAGAGTGAAATTGATAAATTGGAATCAATAATACCAAAACAACTAGATACAACTAAAGCAAATGATTTAACTGGCTTCAAAACTACTGATACTTTTTCAAGACAATTAACAACAAATTCTTATTTTCAAATCGTTACTGAAAGTCCCTTTCTAAATAATGAAATATTCTTTTCTGAAAAAATAATAAAACCAATTATAATGATGCAACCATTTATATTAGTTTCATCATATAAAATGTTAGAAAATTTTAAACAACTTGGTTTTAAAACATTTGATGGTTTATTCGATGAAGGTTATGATTCTATTGAAAATAATTTTGATAGGTTGGAATTAATATTAAGTGAAATTGATAGGGTGTGTAAGTTACCACATGATGAAGTTAAAAACTTATATAAAATGTATTTTGATATATGTATATATAACAGAGAACATCTGGTAAGTAACTTTTCAAATAAAGATTCATATGGAGAAATCTTTTCTCTACTAAATAAAAACATAAATACATTACTAATATGAAAAACAAAAAGGTTTTGATAACAGGTGCCAATGGATTGGTTGGTAACTATATGGTTCAAAAGTGTATCGATAGAGGTGCATTCGTAACAGCGGTTGATATTAAACAACCAGACAATCAGATAGAAAAATATAAAGATGAAAATTATCAATTCATCAAAGCAGATTTAAGAGAGTTCTCATCTTGTAAAAGAGTTGTAGAAGGTCAAGATATTATATTCCATATTGCAGGTGTTAAGGGTTCTCCTAAGAGAGCTATGGAACAACCTGCTGATTACTTTGTACCAATGTTACAATTTAATACGAATATGATGGAAGCGGCTAGATTGGAAGATGTAGAATGGTATGTTTACACATCAACAGTTGGAGTTTATCAACCAGCTGAAGTATTCTACGAAGATGATGTATGGAAAACATTCCCATCAGAAAAAGATAAGTATGCTGGATGGGCTAAGAGATTGGGTGAACTACAAGCTGAAGTATATTCAGTATCATTCGATTGGAATAAGGCATCAGTTGTAAGACCAGCAAACATTTATGGTAGACACGATAACTTCGGACCAGAATCAACAGTAATTGCATCACTTATCAAAAGATTATTTGGTGAAAAAGAACATCCACTAATTTGTTGGGGAGATGGTTCACCAATCAGAGATTTTATTTATGCTGGTGATGTTGCTGATGGTATCATAAAAGCATACGAACAAAAATTAACACAACCAATTAACTTAGGTAGTGGTACTGGTGTTACTATTAGAGAACTTGCTGAAACTCTTGTAGATATCTACCAAGAGATGTATGATAAGAAAGTAGGTATCGAATGGGATAGTACAAAACCAAATGGAGATGCAAAAAGATTGATGAGTACAGAAAGAGCAGAATCTTTCGGAGTTATTCAACAAGTATCTCTTAGACAAGGATTAAAAGAAACAATAGATTATTATTTGAATGAATTCAATAAGTAGTGGATTTAAAATTCTATAACGATACTGATAATGAAAACTTGGTTGGAATGGTTCCCTTTTTTTTAAACGGAACGGATTTCAATCATGATAATTCTGCCGATAAATATCTAACTACAAATATAGAAGAAGCTAATTATTTTTGTACTCATGTGTTTGATAGTGAAAAAATAAAAAGAGCTCTATCAGTAATATTAGAAATAAAAAAAACTAGAAATATTGTATGGATAATTGAATCTAAAGATGAAATTTTATCTGAACTAGAATATGATTTTTTAAAAGAACTTTCAAGTAAATTTAAACGAAATGAGTTACTACTATTATCGGCCGAATTAAAAAAAGAAGTATCTGATGATTTAGTAACTAGTTTTCCTGATTATCTAATTCCATATCAATATTTACATCACAATAGAAGTTTAATTCCTTTTAGTTTTTTAGATTTACCCAAGGATAATATACCAACCAAGGAAAAGAAGATACTTTCTTCAGCTAGAAAGTATAATCCATGTAGAGATTCATTTTATAGTATTTTTTTAAAACTAGGTGGCGAATCAAAGTATATGAATTCTTTTAATGAGTTTAGATATTTTGGAGTAACTGCTTCAACGATGGATAATTCTAATAAAACAACAAATGAATTTGTAGCAGATACTGAAACTGCTAATTACTTCAAAAATAAATTTAGTGATATACATAATTTCACAAAAATAAAAGGTGAACGAATGCTATGGTCTGAGGGAGATTACTATCATGAACTATTAGAAGAATATTCTAAATACTATTTTTCAATAGTACATGAAACTACACCCAAAGATACATTTACAGATATACCACCTACCTTTTTACCAAACAATCTATGGCCAGCTGGAAGATATGGATTACAATTTGGTGAAAAAACAATGTTACCAATGACTTCTAAAAGTATATTTTTTGTTAATTCATATTCTGATATTGAAAAACATTTAAACAAAATTGGAATCGAAACATTTTCTGATATATTTGATATAGAATATGATTCGCTTATGTTGGATAGGAGAAGTAAAAAAATGTTTGATATAATTGATATCATAAATAATTTAAGTATAGAAGATATTAAAGAAATATATAACAGAGAAGATGTTCAAGAAAAATTAGAAAAAAACTATAACTATATATTATACCATAGAAATAAAACTAATTGTAGAAACGACCATTTAGAATTCTTAAAGAGTTTACTCGTGGAAAAATAAAAATATATATAATTATATATAACCATATAAAAACAAATAAATAAAAGTTATGAAAACAACAGACAAAATATTAGTTACAGGAGCTAGTGGGTTTATAGGCTCACGATTAGTAAAATCTCTTTATGAAAATGGATTTACTGATATACGTGCAACATCATGGAGTAGGGATTTAAGAAATGATTTTGAAGGATGTGAAAACGTAGAACACATCAAAGGTAATTTACAAGATGCAGATTTTTGTGAAACCATATCAAAAGATTGTGATGTAATATTCCATTGTGCAGCAAATACTTCAAATGCACTTGATACAAAATTTAACCCATTACTTCACGTTACACCAAACATTGAAATGAATGTAAACTTAATGGAACAGGCTTGGAGAAACAAAGTTCGTAAGTTTATGTTTATATCTTCAAACACAACTTACCCTGATAAAGGAATGGAGTTTTGTTTAGAAACTGATGAAGTACAAACACCAGATATCGTACCAGTTTATAAAGCAGTTGGTAATATGAAGAGATATTGTGAAACACTTTGTGATTTCTTCTCAAACCAAATTCATGACCCAATGCAATGTATTATTATTAGACCATCAAACGCATATGGGCCGAATGATAAATTTGATTTTGAAAAGTGTCATGTTACACCAGCAAACATTAGAAAAGTTGCAGATGGTTTAAATCCAATTCCACTTTGGGGAGATGGTACTGAAGTACGAGATGTTATTCATGTTGATGATATGGTAAGTGGATTTATTACAGTAGCTGAGAAGGTTGATACATATGATATTTATAACGTTTGTTATGGTGAAGGTCATACTGTAATGGAAGTGTTAAACTTATTAAAAGAATTAGAAGGTAATGATAATCCTGTTGAGTTTGTTAATAACAAAGCACCTATGATTCCATATAGATTACTTTCTGCAGTTAAACTTAGAGAACTTGGTTGGACACCTAAATACGATTTAAAAAGTGGATTACAAGATGCACTAAGATGGTATAAAGAAAATAAAGACCAGTTTGACCCAAATTCAAAACCATAATGTCACAACCAGAATACACACCTTACTTAGATGCCTTAACGGAATCTATGAAATTATGTATGGATGACCCAAATATGATTTTTATAGGACAACAAATTGTTTACTATGGAAATCCGATGAGTAAAACTATCGAGGGGTTACCAAAAGAAAGAATGATTGAAACTCCTGTAATGGAAGAAGTACAGATGGGTATGACTTTGGGAATGGGTATGGCAGGAAAATCAGTTGTATCATTTTATCCAAGATGGGATTTTGTAATATGTGCTGCTAATCAATTAGTAAATCATATTGATAAAATTAACATAATGTCTGATGGTGAGTGGAATCCAACTTTGTTAATTAGAGTTGGTAAAGGTTCCGATACTCCTTTAGACCCTGGCCATCAACATAAAGCAGATTATACAGATGAGTTTTCTTCAATATTAAAACATACACCTGTTGTAAAGTTAGATAGTGCTGATAAAATATTACCAGCATACAAAGAAGCTTTAAATAGAGGAGGTGCCACAGTCTTAGTAGAATATCCACAACTTTACTATAAATAATGGGAGCTAGTCAAAAGGGATTAAACTTGATATTTGAGAATTGTACAGGCCGAGGTTCTGATTTACCAAATGGAATTGATTTATCTGATGAACGATTGTTGGTATTATTAGCTAGATGGAATTGGTCATGGCATGGTGAATTTTTACATGAGTATAGAAAAAAGTTTGGACATGATGTTCCTGTATTTTGTAATTATATTCCTATATCCGAAAACTTCTTTTATCAAAGAATGTTATATGAGTTTACTGCACCACATCGTAATATAAACAAAGATGATATTTATTTTTTTCCAATCGGTGCCTTTGGTAACATAGATACTTGTTTGGGTATGAATGAAAATAGAACTTCATCAATATCACTTTTATCTGATAAAACCATAGAGTTGATTAATAATAATAGTAATGTATTTCTTCTGATAAACCATATGGAAGAAGGATACTTTACTAAACAAAATATTATGAAACTTGTTTCTGAATGTAGAAATAAAAATATAACATCTGGAAAAGTAGTATTTGGTACTGCTTGTTATAATGCTGAAGAAGTTATTGAACAATATTTAAATGAAATCGGTACTTCATATGCAATTAAAACTGTATATTATAATTGGGCATTGGAATCATGTTCTAAACATTGGAAACAGATTTTAAATAGACCAAATGATTATAAGTTTTACTATGATATCTCTCATTATGAATCGATAACAACAGAAGAGGCTGTTTTATCTAAAAAGGATGAGATTCGAGAAAATAGATTTTTATCTTTTAATAATAAATTACGTTCACATAGAATGTATTTTTTATCTATATTAAATAATATAAACCAATTAAATAATAACTTAATAAGTTATGATGTAACTGATTTAGATAAAACTCAATCCAAGAGTTCATGTAAAGGTGAACTAGAAAATTGGGTGTTTACTGAAGAAGAAGTAAATTATTATTTAACATCTCATGATTTAAAAACAGAAAAACAAACTGTTGATATTGAAAACATACGAGATGCTAGAGGACATGGATGGGATAGAGAATCTAGTTATATAAATTCATATATAAACTTAACAACAGAAACTTTATTTTTTGAAGATTGTTATTACATCTCAGAAAAAATTTTTAAACCAATAGCTAACCTCCAACCATTTGTTGTTATTGGTTCTCCATTTATACTTAAAGAATTAAAAAAATTAGGATTTAAAACATTTGATTCCTATTGGGATGAAACATATGATAGTGAAACATCTAATGTTGATAGATTCAGAAAATTGAATAACCTTATCATAGATTTATCTAATAAACCAATTAAAGAAATACATGATATGTATTATAAAATGTTACCTGATTTAGTTTATAATCAAAAATTATTATTATCATATGAAGATACTAAAACAAATCAAATCGAGTTGGTTGAAAATCTTAAAAGTTTTATGCCCTCCGGCATTCGCTTATCTTGAAAAGAAAAAAAGACAAAAAATCTACAAAAAGAAGTTAGAGGAATTACGGAGAAGAGACCCGTTTATTTATAAAAACCACTAATTATTTTTTCTTCCATATTTATATACTGACAAGGTGTACCAGATATGAATAAACTTTCCAATTTTCTCGTAGAGAGCATAATGGAGGATAAGAATCCTATTAAAAAAACAGTAGTTATCTATGTGGGTAGGTTTCAACCTATGCACAAAGGACACTATGGTACTTACCAACACCTTGTCAAAAAGTTCGGTAAGGATAATGTTTATGTTGGTACATCTGATAAGGTTGAAAGACCTAAATCACCTTTTAACTTCAAAGAAAAGGTGAAAATTATGACTACTATGTTTGGAATACCAAAATCCAAAATACATAGAGTTAAAAATCCATACAAACCCACAGAAATTCTTAAAAAGTTTGATGAGAAAACAACTGCATTTGTAACTGTTGTTGGTGAAAAAGATAAAAGTAGATTAAAACCAGATAGTGGTAAATACTTTCAATCCTACAAAGGAGAACCATCTGTGGGATATAGGGATGGTGGTTATGTTTATGTTGCACCTTCAAGTGGTGGTGGAATAAGTGGAACTGAAACTCGTAATGGGTTATCGGTTGGTTCGGACGAACAAAAACAAAATTTCTTTAAGAAAAGAGCCTATGGAAAGTTTAATGCAACCATCTTCAAGATGATTACAGATAAACTTGATGAAGGAATTGAAATTTCTAAAGAGATGATAGAAGAATGGTTAATAAACGAAAGTTCTAAATCAGGTATAGGGCAAGCAGATGATGGACCAAACTTCTTTTTTCCAAACTACGATGTATTCTCTAAAATAAATGTAGATAGAGCAAAGAGAATTGGTTATGAAGTGGTAAATATGATTACTAACAAAGAGTTAGAAGATTACTATGACCATCCAACATACCCAAATGGACCTGTTAAAGCAGTAACTCCATTTCCAGCAGGTGTACTTGGTACACAAACATCAACTAATCAAGTTGATATCTATTCAAGCGATGCTTATTCTAAATGGTTTACTCATGTAACTCGTAAAGCAGCCTTAGTTGGTTACGAATTGGTAAAGGGATTGGATACTACTAAAGATATCAAAGATGCATCATTAGATTCTCAAAAAGGTGATAAGAAAGCTCAAAAAGAATACGAGGCTTCTCTAAACGAGAACATAGTACTACCAATTAAGGTTGGGGATACTATTATGACTGGTAGATTTAAGAATAAGAAAACAGTTGTTAAAACAATCGGTAAAGATGAACATGGAATGCCAACAATTAATGGTAGAAAAGTGGTTACCTTTAGAATGGTTAAAGAAGGATTCATTTCAGAACTTGCAGGAACTGCCGTAAAGTGTGAAAAGTGTAATCATTCTTGGGATATAGAATCAGAGGATACTGAAAAGTACTTATGTCATTCATGTGGATGGGATTCTCAGAAACAAGAATACGATTTCGATGCATTTGACTCTTGGAGAGAGAAAATGGGTATATCCGAAGATGTGGATATCGATGAAAGAAGTAAAGGTAAACTCAGACCTGCTGATAAGTTGAGAAGAAAAGCAGCCATGGCTGGAAAACGTGCTCAAATAGCAAGAAGAAGAGCAAGAACGATGAAAAGAAGAAAACCTCTTGCTAAATTAAAGAAAATAGCATACAAAAAGGCATATCTACAAGTTTATGATGAATTTAGA
>Ga0206682_10000846_pt1 | contig 31857 bp, 38 predicted proteins | sample M240m12015metaG_FD_155444 | JGI IMG/M metagenome (GOLD analysis project Ga0206682, IMG submission 155444) | Ammonia-oxidizing marine archaeal communities from Monterey Bay, California, United States - M2 40m 12015 | ecosystem: Environmental > Aquatic > Marine > Intertidal zone | place: USA...
GGAGGCCCGCGATGACCTCCCGTAAGGCTTTCAGCTCAGCGAGAATCTCATCCATTTGGGTCTTGGCGAAGTGGAACGTAGTGGAACGTAGCGTAGCGGAACGTAGCGTAGTGGAACGTAGCGGAACGTAGCGGAACGTAGCGTAGTGGAACGTAGCGGAACGTAGCGTAGCGGGGACTTAGGGGTGCGGAGTGGTCAAACGCCCATCCACCAAAACGCGACCCTTTTCGGGTTGAATCATATACATCTCAGATAAAATTTGAGCAGTTTCCGAGCGAATTTGTGCAGCGTTTTGGTAAACACCCGCAGTGTCTGACTGAATATCCGAAGTCTCTATATTAATCTCATTTGCCTGTGCGTTTATATCCGCAAATGCGTCGCTACTTTCCTGATCGGCAGTAGACCGCATAGACGCCGCATCTTGCTCACCCGTGGTGCGTACGTTCTCAGTTTCCAAATCCAGAGCCTCCTGCATTCGTATACTTTCACTCACGATATCAGCTGCATCTTGGATACCCTCGGCTGTGATACGAGCCGTTTCTATCGCCGATTCTCTTGCGACACGGGCAGCTTCCGCATCATCACGCGCCTTTAACAGCTGCTCTTGTGCGATCGAATCATCCGATTCCGCCTTCTGGAGTCTCGCTGTCGCAGCTTCAAGGTCTCTTGTCGCCAATATGACATCCGTCTCAGCCTTAGCCTTCTCGGCATCCGTCGAAAATTTTGTCGTCGCAGCCTGAAGTTTCAGGAGTTCTATACGTTCCTGTGCCTTTTCTAAGTCGGTCTTAGCGTTCTGGACCTCGGCTCTGGATGCATCAGCTTTTGCCTGAGCATCTTCTTCCGCCTTTAATTTTCGTCGCATCGCAAGTACAGTTTTTCGCGTTTCAGTCGCATCTTCTTTCGACTTGAAGTAATAAGCAGCAGCCCCACCACCAAGGATCAAAACGAGTAATACGGTCACTATGGCGACAGTGCTGATACGTACCATATCTACTTAGTACTGAGATTTTTTGTATCCTGATTAATGAAAATACCATGTCGAGTTAAATGATGATCAGTTGAGTTCATTTCACTTTTTGAATCACCATACGATAAAACAACTTGATCACCTTTACCGTAATTTCTTGTTGAGTAGAGTTTAATCGTGTCACCTTCAATTCTTATATCAAATTCGAAAGATCCGCCATCTGAACTTTCATCATGGTTTATCATATCAATAAATGGTAACATAAGTAACAAATTATGATCATGGTACCTGAATATGATTCGCCTAGATCTAACTAAATCTAGATATTTTTTCATGTACTGTGGGTAAAATTTATTTTCGTTCTTCTGTTTTTCTCTTAGATCATACGCCTTTTGGTAATTTAATTTCTCTATTTCGTCGTCACCCCAATCAGCGATCAGATGTGGTATCTTTGGTAAAAAGTTTATATATCCCTTATATTTACTGTTCCAGGTATCACACGCTCTCACTTTTTTTGCAAGGATATAATCTTCTTGTATAGTTGTAATATCAGGTCTCACCTTTTCACTGATACACGATTCAAGTGGTAACTCAATAAGCAAGTCACCAATTTGTATATCCTTAGTGGTATATAATCCCCTTAAATCTCCCCGGTATCCCACATCAACACCATCATATCGAACATTGTTGTTTTTACACCACATTTTGAATTTCATCGTTGTAAGCTGTTGACTTTTTAACAGCAAAACAACCACACAAACGATGATTAATACGTATATACCAACCATTTATATAAAACGCGATAATAATTTCTCGTTTTATACAAATGAAACTCGCTTACATTCTCTTCAGTTTTATTATCATATTCCTAATTGTCACTAGAATAAATAATTCAGGTAAATATTCGTGGAAAGAGTTCAATAAACATTTTGGTGATCTCGGAGGTCATGTAACATTTTACGATTTAACTCAACAGGTAGATGACGAGCAAAATTATAAAAGTTATAGGGAGTATATCCCATATTCGAAACTACTAAATAAAGAACATCGTGAAGAGAATTATACAGGTATGATAAAAATAGTCGAATCTAAATGCACACCAAGTGAAATGAAATTAATAAACTATGTGAAACCAGTTATAAAAAATAGTAATAGTTCCGAGACCATGCTACGAATTCAGACGTCTCCATGGTTATATAGTACACATTTTGATTGTTTCGATCAGTTTGTATATATGTTGTACGGTACTAAGAAGTGGTTGCTTTTTAATCTTACATTTGATGACATAGAAGAGGAAAAGAGGTTTTTAATTTCCATAGCCAATAAAAGTATAAAAGAAGTTTCGGAAATTTTGAATTCCAACGACATTTCTTATGAAACGCGAATAACTAAACCTGGTGATACCTTCTTTCTACCAGAGGGTGTATATCATCTAGTAGAAAGTGGTGGTCTGGATGGAACCATAATGGTTACTTCAGTTACAGATAAACCACAAAATAAACAATTAGTAGAAAAATTCGAGTACTTGTGGCCGAAATGGTTTCGTTCACATTAATTACTTACCCGGACGTGGATCAGTAGGTCCAGGAATTGCAGGGGTACTAACCGGAGCACTTGGGTTTCTAGGCATATCAGCCCCCAGTGTAAAGCCCGAACAGTCAATGTATACACGTTTGCTACTCCAGTAAGGGTCCCATGAACCCGCAATTCCCGAATTTGGGTAATGTCTCAATATCCTCGTTTGACCATCGGCCCTGTATACAGCACTACCCTGTCCTTTTCCGACATCATTGGCAATACAGGTCACGGCATTACCATTGACTAAAGTGTCTCCGAGATGACTTCCTTCACCAGTCGTGAAAGAAGTCATTTGATCATTCATAGGATCTGCACCCCTCATACCCTCGAAGAACGTTCTATTAGTTCCACTGTATTGATCATGTTGGAATATCCGAATCCATCTATTCCTTCCAATTTTCATCGAAGTTAATCTATCGTTAAACGCTCCCCCGACATTGGGATTGTTAGAATCCATCGATATTTCAGCACCCGACCAATTGTGCTCATATCCTATACTCTTAGTGGCATTTTCCAGCGTTTCCGCGGTCGCGAGTAGGGCAGCCTCTGTAGCCGCTTCGGCTTCCCCGCGTGCATCTTGAGCAACGCTGAGTGCCTGCCTCGCATCCGCGACCTCACCCTGTACGTCCGAAAGAGTCCCTTCTGCGCTGTCAATCTGACTATCGAGATCAGCCAAGATACCTTCCTTTTCTTCCGCCCAATCTCTGTCAGCCTTATCTATTTCACGTCGGATCTCTGCCGCTTCGGCATCACTTGTGGCCGCAGCCAGACGAGCATTGGCATCATCTATTATCTTCTTGCGATCAGCTTCACCACGCATAAGAACATCATCGGCATATGCCTGAGCAGCCTCGATGACCGCCTCTGCGTCGCTCTTAGCCTCCTCCAGACGAGCATTCGCCGCTATCAGGCGAGCAGAAGCCTCACCTTCAGCCTTCGTGACAGCCGCCGTGGCGTTCGTGATCGCAACCTCGAGAGCGCTGTCGGCATTCTGCTCGGCCATGTCGCGTTCAACAGCCGCCTTCTCAGCGTACGTTTCAGCTTCGTCGAGTCGCGAGATAGCCTCTTCAGCAGCCTTCTCCGCCTCGAAAACCTTTGTACGAGCACGTTGTCTCGATTCATCATCCTCGAATTCGAAACCTTCGAATTCGAGTTTAGCAATTTCCAATTGTTCCTGAGCCTTTTCAAGATCAGTCTTAGCAGCCTCAACCTGTAGATTAGCCTGTTTCTCAGCCTCGAGTGCCCGGACGGCCTCCTGGTATTTCGCTTCGAAATTTATACCAGTAGCTTCGATGATTTCTTCCTCATTCTTAGTGGTTGTGTAGAAGTACCCACCAACACCGGCAGATGAACTCAGACACAAACATATTAAAAGTATGACGATAAACATCATACCACCACCACCTGAGCCACTTTGGCGTGCCATGTTTATATAGTAATATGATATTTTTTATTCGGGACATCCACTGAATACATCCTTTTTAAGATCGACACATCCGATCGTTCGAATATCATCACTTTCCTTTTCCTCAAAATCATCAAAGGCACCTTCGGTATAATAAAAACACTTGTTTCGCTTATTTTCTTCGGGGTGTTTTTCGTTTCTATGTCCCCATACTGGGTACCCGAGTGAGATAGCTTGTTGCCTACAGAATTCGGGCGTTCCGTATCCATATGGAACGGGTCGCGGATCTTCTACGAGACCATTTTTGACGTACCCCTTAGCCCCGTACAGGTCTTCTGGTAATTTGGATTTGTATCTTTTTATCAAGTACGCCTCAACCTTAGCAATCTCGTTCAAATTGAGGAGACGGTTATAAAAAATTACCTCCTTAATTGCCCAATCACTCGAACCACTCTCGTAAAATGCACCCATATTGACTGTGATTTGAGATGTTGAATTGTAAACATTCTTATTCGTAACTCGGTCTTCCCCATAGGTTCTATACTTATTGGGGGCATCCGTAGCGATAACCCATGAGTGGGGACCATGGACAGATGTAGACGCCTGGGTGAGCCAATCCTTATGATGAGCTATACCCGTTTTACCGTTCCAAAAACCAGATAACCAATTATTATCTACACCGTCAAAAATACGGGATTTGGTAGGTCCGTCGTAACGAGCCACATAAAACATCGTGTACGCGTTATCAGGTCCAAACACTTCGATGGGGAATTTCAAACCAACCGTTTTGGAACCGTGTACATAATCTTCTTCGCGTTTCAAATCACCCTTTACGTCTAGAATGTGGTTTTCCATTGGAGATGTATCCGCCCACGAATTATTATTGTCGTTGAAACTATCGGTCGTGTACCGCCCAGAAAGACCTGATATTTCCTCGGGGAAAGCCCCCTCGACTGGTGGGGGTGGAGCTGCTGGTGGGGTATCCGAGCTCGCTGCCGATGTCGTCACCGGTGTGACTACAGGTGTCACAATGGGCATTGGCATCGGTGGTTCCGTCTTTATGAATTTATCCAGATGCCCCAGATAGTATGCAGCGATGATACCGGCAGCGATCAGGAACAAAACGATAAACGCAACAACCATCGTCTATATTAAGATGTAGATATATTTTTTTTCGTGATACATATTAAATGTCTAGACCTATCACGACCGTTCTGGTCGAATCACTCGTTATTGGTATCATGAACATTGTGCTCATCATGGGTCTCGAAAAATTAAATATTCCCATGGTTGCCCTGATCGCTGGTGCCCTCATCCACATCATCTTCGAATACACAGGTGGGAACAAGTGGTGGTGTACCCAAACTTACAAGTTGTAATGCACCCTCAAGTAGCTCTGCCTCTCTCGCATATCATCAATTTCAATCTCCAAATTCCTCTTCAACTCCATCGCTTCGTTCCGCCTAGTATCGATGCGATGGTTTTCGAACATCCTGTACTCATCATAAATTTTTCGTTCAAACTTCTTAGTCGTGAGTTCTTTTCGGTCAGCTGACGACAAGTATACCCAATTTGTGAGTCGCACATAGTTTTCAAATGTAACATCTTCCGAATCAACATCCTCAAAAACATTGATGTCGAAGATTGGTGTATGAGAAGTAAAATGTTTCAACGCAGCCACCCTCACCTTCTTGGTGATGCGTTGGATTGGCTTCAAAGCTGTAAGTAACCTCTTCGTAACTTTCAGGTCGGCCAGAAGTCGCCGAAGACACTCCTCATTCTGTGCCCACTCGTCGTACCATTCGGGGTGCCACGGTTCATCTTCCTCATCACTCTCACTCTCACTTTCAGAGTCACTATCAACGACAATGGGTTGGGAAGGAACTCGACGTTCGTTACGCTTCGGTAAGTTTTTGTGTACCTGCTTCAGGTTGTCACACATTTCCAAGTAGGTGCCCTCAGGGATCATCTTGGAAATGTCGTCCAGACATTGCATGAGATTACGGAGATTATCCATTTTTACGTATATTTTTGGTGTGTCAATTTCACTTAGGTTTCACTACATCAGCTAGGAGATACATCGCTGGGGGGACAGACACAGACCCCATAGTGGTCATGAATGCAGAACTCACATCTTCGGGTGTCCTGATTTCTCCATGTATAACCTTGGAAATGGAAGTCTCCATCAACTTGTCGACTGTCGTATCAATAGGCTTGATGATAAGGGGAATCGCAGCGAGTCCAACAAGTGTTGGTAGAAATTGGTGGTCATTACCTGCCATGTGAGCTGCCATGTTTACGATTACGCGAATGATTGAACCCGGCCAAAAAACTGACGCCAGCATCTGCCATGTCATGGTTTCAGTGGAAATTCTGAGAGTGTCTGTGAATTTGTCCTCTTCTTCGGCAGCATCAAACGCCTTCTGTCCCTTATCAATCGTGTCGAACATGACATAGGATGCGGCGACACAGTAGGAAGCGGGAAGACCCCACTCAGGGAGATACGATGTAAAAGCTTCACCAAGCTCATTCGCGTACCCCATGTACCGTAAGGAAGTTTCACGGTAAGGGTCGACATTTTTAGTTACCGTAGAATAAATTCTGAAACGTTTGTCGTTGCGTTTTGTATGTGTCGATACTGGCTTATATGTAGCTAATGGCTGAAGAGCTAACATTATCTTTTGAGAACCTCAAACCTTTATCTTACATCTCATCCAATCTATCATCAGACTGCTCCAACCATTCGAGTCTCTTTTCAATAGCTGTACGGTACCTGAGACGAAAGTCATTCTCTGTGTCCACAAACGCTCTACACATTGATTTCAAATCCTTTTCTGAAAATTCAATTTCAACTTCTTCATCACCGAGACCATTCATATAGCAATAATGTTTGATGACCCTCTCCTTCACCCTTTTCGTGATTCGTTTGACGGGTTGTGCATCCACAAGTTCCTTTCGTAAATAAGTTATCTGCCCCTGTATGAAATCACCGTCTATGTTGATAGCTTTATCGAAGTAATAGTCATAAAAATACCGAAAAGTCTCCGGCGTTTCACCAATGGGGTGTATCCTAAAATCATCGTAATTGAAGAAGTACACAGGATCCGCCCTCTTATTGTACGCATTCTTCAGGTGTTTACACAATTCGAGGTAGTCCCCCTCAGGCAAAACGTTTGAATGGCTGTCTATTATCTGCATGACTCGAAGCAAATCATCCATCCTTAAAGATACTGATTTTAATTTGTCTAAGTAACTTAACGAATGTATGACAAGTCTGAATGTCAAACTGGTGTGGTACATATAGGTTACGGTGCATTTCACCGAGCACACCAGGCCATGTACATAGATGAATATATGGAAAAGACTGGTGACCTTAGATGGGGCATTGTCGCTGTCAACCTCAGGAATGAAGGGTTTCGGGAAATTGACGACTATATCGTAAAGACCCCATCTGAGTACAAGGTTGTCAGGTCACATCTCGACTACATCGATTGGACGAAGAACAGAACTATCGCCAAACACATGCTCACTCTACCCAGTGTTCACCTCATCACAGTCACTGTCACAGAAAGTGGATACGCACCGGGGTCACCCCTCTTTGAGTACCTAGCATGTGGTCTCAGGAACCGTAAAACACCTGTGACCGTCTTGTGTTGTGACAATATCAGGCAGAATGGCCTCGCCCTCGAGACACAGTTTCTCGCATACCTCTATCATACAAACCAACATGAACTCGCTGTATGGATTCGTGAAAATGTCAAGTTTCCTTCGTGTATGGTTGACCGAATCACACCAAGGACGACAGACGCTCTTCGTCAAGATGTTGAAAGAAGGTTTCCGGGTTATGGTTACAACGCCGTTCAGACAGAGGAGTACAGGCAATGGATCATTGAAGATAAGTTCGCATCCGACTTTCCAGACTTGACTCAAGTTGGTGCTGTTATCACGAAGGACATTGAGCCATACGAAGAAACTAAGATTCGTATTCTCAATGGTGGACACACATCCCTCGCCTATCTCGGTGCACTCTCGGGGTACAGTACGTTCGATGAAGTCATGAATGACCCAATACATCGTCGTCATTTCAAACAACTTCAACATGAGGAGATTGTTCCATCTATTGGGGGTGAACTCCCCTTTGATATCTATGAGTACGTCGACAAAGTTGAGGAACGTTTCTCAAACGCAACCAATGTCGACGAACTTGATAGGATTTGTATGGATGGCTTTACCAAGTTTCACACTTTTGTGGTACCATCTCTTCGGAAGTGTCTCGAACAGGGAAAGAAACCTATAAACATCTACAAGGGGATTGCGGCATGGTACATCTATTCAAGAAGGTTTGCGAGAGGGTGTACAAAAATACGTTACAGTGAACCCAACTGGACACTCCTCGAACCACTCTTACAAGATGGAGCCGTTGATGCATTTGTTTCTAATGAGCGTCTATGGGGTGATATTCCAAAACAGTTTGTTACATTCACAAGAGACTTGAAAACTATTCTACTCTCTCAAACATACGAACATGAAATTGATTTACTTGTGAATGATTAACAGAAATGTGCACGCAATTTATCAACATGTTCAATCATAGTCTCCTCATCATCTTCACATGCCTGGCAAGGTGCGTCAAACATGTGACAGGTGTGTTCACCATTTTCAACCATCTCACGAACATCGGGATCGTGCATGATGTCGTCATCGTCATCGGCATCGTCAGGTTCTTTGCGTGTTACCTTTTTGGCTTCGAGCTCTTTGATACGCTGCTGAAGTCTCTTGATTTCTCTGTCAAAATCCTCTTCAGTCCAGTCATCAAACTCATTCGACATCTCAACGAAAATACCGGTGGGGAGTGGGTGTTCCATGTTTTCTTGAAAAATACAATGTTTTGATTCTACTTAGGTAACTTTATCTTCCTCAATTTAAAACGTACATTTCCATCCGAAGGAGGGAGTTGAATTGTACCATTTCGCATAGGTAAACGCTTACCATTTGAGTCAGAGGTCTCCATGATGTATAGAAAATACTCTTCGAAATATTTCCATTGAGCCGTCCTACGATTTGACTTGGGAACATACTCGTGAATCACTCCCCAGATAAACTTTTTAATGTATTCGAGACGTTCACGTGGGTCTTTGGGACCAGGTCTAAGGATGCCAAGGTCAGTCATCATGACGAGAAAGGACTCCATATAACAGAAGTGATGTTGGGAAAGCTCATCGTATTGAGAAATGATAAATGCCTCCTCCAACTTCTTTTGAGAAAGACCCATCGAATTCTTATTCTTAAAATTGGCAAACGACTGCGAAACAAAACCACCCGTGGGTTGTGGGTAACAACCATTAAGTGCTTTCATAGATAGTTTGTATCTACGACCGAGTAATGAACGGAGTGGTTCTTCGAAATCCGAATCTGTATCCGTCATTGAATCATAGATTACAGCCGTCTTATTGTCATGATTGACTTTAGCCATACCGTAATGCCCCGAACCATCCGGGTAAGAATGTTCCATCAAAATATATTCGATACCAGTGGATTCATTAGAGGTTGTGCGTTTCCTTTCCATCGTACTGGTCTTACGGTACGAAAATTTGAAATCTTTACCAGATTCTTTTTTGATGTCTTCTCCGAACCTTACAAAGAACCCATCTTCGTGAAGGTATTCCTTTGCCATCTCGGAAGCATCCTCTATAGCCATGAGATTACGAGCTCTCGCATTTGTGGTAATTCTGGATTCGATGTAATCGTTCTTATCAATTTCGGGGGTTTCCTCCTTGATTTTTAAAAGTTTGTTTCTGGTGGAAATATTCTTAATCAACTTGATGGGAACAAGTGACATTTTGTAATATGGTGAAATTAGTTTTAAGTTAGATGTGATGTTCAGCCCAAAGTTGTGTGTAGATTTCACAGAGTTTATGGTACGTCTCTTCCGAAAGATTATGTTTGGTTCTATCAACAATGAATTCCTCTCGAAACTTTTCGATGATAGTATCCATCGTGTAATATGAAAATATAAATTCTACACCCCACTTAGGTATGGAACATGTACGAAAGATAATGGAAATCATGGACGACGAGATGTTTCCAACGAAGAGAGAGTGGGTGTACGTGAAGATATGCAACGAACTCAAACAAATACACATACAATTACAAGAACTCACGAGACTTAAAGCACTACATGCACCAGGTACAATCGACCCTTCGGCGTACATAGAACCACGCACTTCAGCTAGGGTGGATCCGTCAGCACCACCGTTAGACTAACTCAGTCTGCGCCCATAGTTGTGTGTAGAACTCATACACTTTGCGATAGGTCTCTTCAGGTAAATTGTGTTTAGTCCTATCAGTGATGAACTCATCACGAAATTTCTCAATGATGTCATTCATAGAGTTCCCATCATCGGTCGCACTCCATTCAGCATGTAAATCTTGGAGAAATGCATTTAGGCCAGGGTGAGCGAGTTCTTCTTCGTCATCTGTATCGACCCATCGCCGAAGAAACTGATTTTCTGTGGTGTAGGTCATGGGTTCGTTCTGGTCAATGAGGAAAGGTGGAGGTTTCACCTTTTCTCGCAGTTCTTTGATGGTATCACAAAGCTCGAGGTAGTCCCCTTCAGGGATAACACTCGAGTTCTTGTCGACGAGGTCGATGATTTTGTGGAAGAGATCCATTTTGACTTGAAATTACATTCTTTCTACTGAACTTAGGTGTCTATAATGTCGCTGTGCGATTGTACCTCGGTGTACAAACCACATGAGTTCTTCGTATCCATACGTTTGAGTAAACTCTCTCCAATATGACTTGGTAGCTTCTCGAATTTGTCCAAAGATTCCAGCTTTTACTTTGTTTTCAGGGTCTTTCTCATGTTCGACGTAGGCATCTTGGAGAGCGTTGGTTGCCGTAATCCACGTGTAACACCTGTTGAGGGCATCCGAAGTCATGATGAAATCTTCACCAACCACATCAGGGGTCACGAGGAGGGTCCTCTCGCTCCGGTGGAGTTCTTTCATGATTCGACACATCTGTAGATAGTCCCCTTCGGGTATCAGTTCCGCATTTTTGTCTATGAGGCTCATTAAACTTTGCATGATTCATCTTGAAAATTACACACTATCGAGACTACTTAGGTTCATTTGTGATTTTGAACTTCCCTTGAAAAAGTTCTCAACACTCTCAAATTCTTCAAACAGTGGGAGGATATCATCATTCTTGTACATGGAGAGACGAACCTTATCAGTTAGATTTACAATTCGAGAGTACATGGTTTCGTCCCACTTCTTCTTCCTTACGAAGGACATTAGTCTGTTGCACTTCGTAAAGAGGACTTGGAGATTTTCACGGCGGTCGACAACCCTCTCAACTTCAATGTATCTCTTCTCGCCACAATCGTTGACAGCTTCAATCAACACTGGTTTAATAAAGGTAGAAGCTCTCGGGGCAAAGAAGTCGACGACAGTCTGGAATAGGTTGGACATTTCCTGGGAGTGGGTGGAGGGTCGATGGGTTGGGTACAATACAGAACTTCGTCCCAGATAAGACGCTGGACGTCTGGACAGAGAGCTTCAGTCGCCCGAAGGAAAGTGATGCGGTACTCGTCGGTAACAAGGGGGAAGTGGTATTCTTTCATTCTTGCTTTTCATCCTCGGATTCCTCTCCACTTAGGTTTCTTTCAAGTCTCATTTGCTCGAGTTGAACATCCAGGAATACTCGAGTCGGTGCATCCCAAAGAGCCATTTTGAACCATTTGTAGGTCGATTCAATGTAGTATGGCCCCATCCCAATCATAGTATTGCAAATCGCTGTAAAGAGCATCTTTGAAATATCATGGTTTTTTCTTTTTATATGAGTTCATCAGTTTACAAAAGTCCCAAATCCCGTATATAAAAAGACTTCCTGTGAGAATAATCGTATTCCTCGCAATCGGTGGAATCATATTTACAGTAAGCACCCCTGTTTTATATCCTTTGTCTTGTCGACACATGTGGTCACCCACCCAGTCGCACCCTGTTTGTACGAATACGAGTCGCTTTGGGGATACGCCCTGCATGGCGTCTCCGCTTCGGTGTTGAACGCGACAGACAAGACACTTTCCTTGTATTCCTCATCGAAGTCAACTTCATTCAGCCTCTTGAGACAACCCTGAACATCGGCAATCGCTTCATCATCCTCAGCGGGACCATATTCCCTGAAGTTGTCGGGGTTGCTCCCAAAGTTTCCTGGTAAAATGAAACCGGTAACATCGGAATCGACAATATTAACAAGACCAGTGGAGATAATCTCCGTGACGCTCACATCACTCTTCATCTTGTCACCATCATACCCAAAAAAGTACTCCTTGTCGTCGTTGTTCGTGTACGACATCGCATAATTGTCACCGACTGGGGTAAACTTAATCTTATAATGATAAGTGGTAGGTTTAGAGGACCTGTACCCAAACCCATTGTTGGAGTACTTGATGTATTTGTTCAACCCCATAGAAAACATGAAGTATGTGTTATCCGCACCCTCAATGGGCTCCAAGCGAACCATCATCTCGTTGGTCCTGATACCGGATTTTTCAATCCTGAAACGCTTATCCTGTTCCATGGGAACGATAACCGCACTTTGATCGTTTCCCGTGACAAGGAATTTATCACCGGCGAGGGGGTGAGATCCCACAGGCTCTTTCACTTCGACAGGTTCCTGGACCATAGCGGGTTCCTGGGCCGCAGTGGGAGTCGGCATGGGAGTAGGCATAGGAGCGGGAGTAGGCATAGGAGTGGGAGCTGGGGTGGGAGTTGTAGTAGGCATCTTGAATCCATTGTTGGTGTACCAATACGCACCCGCGGCTACCGCGGCTACAATGATGATGATGAAGATAATCCTCCTATTCATAATTATAATACGGCAACTTTTTTTTTCGGGGGATATAACAGAATGTCCCCTGAAGATATACCGAAAAAAGTTCAATATGTTATGTTGGATTCAAAATTTGTGAATGGGACGAATAATACATTCTCTCTCGATCTCACTCTCGAATCAAATACACATGTTGAGGATATGGGTAGGGTCATGGGAATCAAGATGGTTGATTTCTATATCACACAAGTTGGTGAAAATAGTTCTAACCTGAATACGGATATCGCAAAATTTGTAGATATTGTTTGCCCTGAAATTCCTAAAGTGGCACAAATTCTCGATGAGCGACATGGACAAGTTATGGCTCGTGTTCCACTGGAGCGACATTTCACTGGAAGTAATGGAATTGTTCTGAGAGATAAACAAGCGAAAATTTTTCATCGCCATCAAAATTATTTCAATCCAATTTCTATAAAAAAGTTGAATTTTGAAATTTTTGAACAACAAGATGATGGTGATTATGTAAAACTTCAACCTGATGCGAAATGGTATATGATTTTAGAAATCACAACGGTAAATGTCAAAGAAAAACCCAAAGATCGCGAACTTCAGATTCTTCAGGCACTCGAAAAACTTTTGAAAAAAATTGATACACTCAACCATAATGTTCAGAAGTTACCCGATAAACCTCCAGATGAAAAACCTAAAAAGTTTTCATTCGGTCTCCTGGTAGCATTACTCGCTTCACTTTTTGGTGGATTTATTTGGTGGGTCAATAAAAGTTCTGCGTAAAAAGTATGGGAGGTAGAAAAAAACAACGCATCTCATCATCTTGTGATACCGAATATTTCGAGGAAGAAATGGAACTCGAAGAAGTGCTTCCAAGTGTAATTCCAAAGGGTGACAATCAGAGAAATTACAATCGAGTCCTCTACAGTATCAATAAACCCATGATATTCGCCGTGGGACCTGCGGGGACAGGAAAGACGATGTTAGCGTGTTGTGCCGCCATACATGGGTACAACGACAAGACATATAAACGGATTGTATTGACTCGCCCAGTCGTCTCCGTAGAGGAGGACCTCGGGTTTCTACCTGGTACCATGGAAGAGAAGATGGATCCATGGACAAGACCCATCATGGACATCTTTGCCGAATATTACACACAAAATGACATCCAATACATGATCAAAGAGAAAATCATCGAGATATGCCCCCTCGCCTATATGCGTGGAAGAACCTTTAAGGATGCCTTCATCATCGCCGATGAAATGCAAAACTCCACTCCTAACCAGATGAAGATGCTCCTGACCCGTATAGGTGAAGGTACAAAAATGGTCGTGACAGGTGACCTCAAACAACATGACAGAAAGTATGAAGAAAATGGTCTCAAGGATATATGCGAACGTATCTCAGGTAAAAACCATAAACGCATCGAATATATCCAGTTTGAGTTCAGGGATATTGAGAGAAGTCCCCTCGTTCGGGACATCTTGGAAATTTACGGAGACTCATAGGCATCATCACCATATAAATCCTTGATAATCTCGATGACATCTTGAGCATCTTTATGAGCCGACTGAGTGGAACGCAACATCCACTTCGCATGCCTCTTAATCTTCTGTTCAGCCTCCTTGTGTTTCTTCAGCTCCAGTTTCAATTTTTCAACTTCGGTCATTTCAGGTTTCACATGAGAAGCCGCTTTCACAATGATAGGACGCCTGGGTGTCTCGGGGGAATATTGACGCCAATGCTTTTCACCTGTGTTATAAATACGTAATGGGGTAACAGCCAGCATGTATTTATAATAAGAGTTACAACTTTATATTCGTTTAAGCGGTTACAACCTTCTTCTTGGCAGGGGCCTTCTTGGCAGGGGCCTTGGTAGACGCACACTTACATTCACAAGCGGGACCGGCGGGGCCAGCGGGACCGGCGGGGCCAGCGGGACCGACTGCACCAGCAGGGCCAGCTGGGCCGGTGGGTCCTCGGGCACCTGTAGAACCCTGGGGGCCCTGGGATCCTGGTGTGACCGAACCACTGGTACCATTAGCATCAATCATCCTGAGAAGGAGACTGTAAAGACGTGTCTTATCGAGACGAGTGCGCTTGAGTTCAGCTTCGATCTCTGTGCGTAGAGTATCCATCATGTATATATAAAGGTAAGATTATCTTTAAATCAAATGATCGTGATCGGTCCTGCACTGAATACAGGTATAGGTCATCATGCAAAAAAGTATGTGAGATTATTCCTCCCGGATTCTCAGTATTATGTGTTTGGAAGTAAACTCCCTGAGAGTGATCACGGTCTCGTATTTTCTCTTCCGATCCGGGATCATCTAGAGTACATTAAATACGCGAAGACCCAGGTAAAAAACCTCGCCTGTATGACCGTATGTGAAACTGAAACGGTCCATGAAGATTATGGTCTCATCATGAAAGAATTTAAGAGGGTAGCTGTACCGAGTGCGTTTTGTAAGCGTGTCTTGTCGAAACAATTTCCCGATAACGAATTCTATATCATCCACGCGCATATCCCACAGCCCCGTGAAAAGCCATACACGTTCTATCACATCGGAAACATCATGGATCCACGTAAAAAGTTCCGAGATGTTCTTCAGGCGTTCATTCGCCTGAATGAACCCAATACACGACTAGTCATAAAGGCCACCGCCAAGACCGACGTACATATTCAACTCCCTCGAGTTGAAGTTATTAATGGATTACTCAATGATGAAGAAATGGATCAACTTCATGAACGCTGTGACTGTTACGTAAACTTCTCACATTCGGAAGGTGTAGGTATGGGTGCAGTCGAAGCCGCACTTCGGGATAAACCAGTCATTATCACAGAGTATGGTGGGGCATCTGAATATATCAAGACACCCTACACGATCGAGTGTGGACTTCAAGAGTTGGAGAAGGATGATTTCCTCTTCAAAAAGGGTATGGTTTGGGGAGACCCAAACTTTGACCAACTCTTGGAGTACATGAGACATGCGTATGAGAATCGCGTGCGCGTGATGGATCACGAACACACGAAGAAATTAGTGGGGCGGGAGAGTGTTTTAAAAGAGTTCATCTTGAATGTAATTGGTGGCGAGAACGATAAGGCCAATGAGGATAGTACCACTCATCATTGAATCCTTTTCGGCGATAATCTTCATGACGAGATCGTCAACAACCTGTATACCGACAGGTTGTTTAACTATGCGAGGTACGAGAGTATTGATAGTGATGTAAAGTGCCATCGCTATTATTACAGGTCTAAGACTCTCCTGGTCCAACATCATCTTTCTATTAGTCGTGGATTTTAATTTTGCTCACGTCAACTTTTGCTCCGAGGGTAGCGTTCTTTACGCTATGCTTTTTACAGTAGTCACCACACACAGCCTTGAAAGAACAGGGTTTTCCAGTCATCGTCGTCGCACAGCAAATTTTTTTGGTTGTTCGCTGTTCGTTGACGACATCGGGTGGTTTATCAATCACGACAATTTGTCTAGAATCTTTCTTCTTCTCGTGCTCGAGATACTTCTTCTTCATAATCCAAGTCGCATTTGCGAGTTGGAGACATCTCTCATCTGGTTCGCTGATGCGGTACATCTTAGTCGCATCAGCGAGGCAGCGCTCCCACATGGTATCACGGATGACTTCCATTTTTGTTTCTTGTGTTTTTGAAATGGGAAACTTCACTTAGGTTTTTCATGCAATTTCGGAGAGGTACATGTCGACATGTCCTTCAAAATCTGGGAACTTATCGACAGTCTTCTTCGTCACCATTTCTTGGACATTCATGATATGCTCCTTGAATTTCCGGACATCTATACCCGTGGCATTATGAATCTGTGTGTCTGTGGCGATGTTACCCAGAGCGTGGAGATGTCCGACAGCATAGTTCGCATGACGAACAGACAATACGAGTGAGGAATCTTGTTGAGCTGTGATGGCGTATTGAGCCGCCTGTTTCACCATCTTTTCAATAGAACTTTTGGTACCCCTCGTTCGGTTCTGCATGATGAGTATGAGAACCACGATGGCTATGAGCAAGTAGAAGTACATCTCGCTTCTTACTTTACCTCGAGAAAGTTTTGACAGTCCTGCATCGTCTTCACATGGTCACCTTCATCGTCTCTAACTCGGGTAAAAACGTCGTATAGGTTATTGACATCGCCGTAGTAGTTTGAAGCTACAGCTGGTGGATGTTCGAGTGAAAGACTCGTCCCGTTCTGTTTGAGGAATTCGTCGTAGGTATGATATGCGTGTTCCTCAACCTGTTCGGAGAGATTGTACGCCATCCTCGGTGACACCACATACAAAAGACATGTTAGCCAGTAGTATGCGAATGCTGTGTGCTGTGCGAAAAATCGGTCCACAAAGCGCTCGTCACCACCCAGGTCTTCCATGATGAGAAGGTGGTGGTACTCATTCATGGTCTGAGCAAAGTGTGTCTCCAAGAAGTCAGCCTTCCGCCACACACCGAGGGGTTCATAGAGGTGTAGAACTGAGACAAACGAAAAGTAAGGGACGCGGGCGACCGTCTCAAGGACATAGAAACGGGCATAGTCCCGATCCTTGTAAACCCTATCGATAACATTCACAGCCGACTTGACGACAGCCTGATTGATACGCTTCTCAAACCTACGAGCAGTGTTTACGTGGGGCTTGACGGAGGCGAGGGTGAGCATGCTATACATAATTACCAGATTTTTAAGCAGGATGAAAGTTAAAGGGTTATTTTATAATAAGATTATGACCACCGTTTACGCATTGACAAACCCGTCATTCCCTGAAATTAAGATTGGATTTTCTAGTAATATACAACAACGTTTAGGTGTTTTGAATTCTTCGGTTCCAAATCGTTTTAGTGTTTACTTTTCACGAACGTATCCAAACGTGACCATTGCTCGACAAGTGGAATCTAGAGTACATGAGAGATTTAGAGAATATAGGGCTAGTAACGGTGAATTTTTTCACATTGACCCAGAAGAAGCCGCACTCGAATTGTATCACGTCGGTAACGATGTCATGTCTCAAAATAACCTAAGTGATTCATGATATACTCAAATGTAAGTTATAATGAAACTCAAAGATCTCATCAAAAATCTCATCGGCGAAAATATCATCAATGGGGGCATTGGTGTGTTGGAACTGAGATATGGGAATTGTGTTGCTGTAGAATTCGACGTAACGACGCAGGGTGACTTGAAGATACGACACCGTAAGACGAGAGAAGAACACAACCTACTGCAGTCTACTGGGCTTAAGGGGGTGTATTTCTACAAAGCTAAACCCCTGTTTCAATATGTTGAAATTTACAGAACCGAACTAGCTCTCAAAATCCTAAAACTGGAACAGAAGAGACTTTCCAAGGTGGTTGAGAATTCGAATCCTATTCCAGTTGGCATGGCAGCTCACGCGAACGGGTTTTTTATGACCCTGGACGAATTTGATAATCTCGGCAAAGAGACAACTGAAAAAGCCCTACGTGATTTAAAAATGCAAGCCTCTCAGACTGAAAAGACACCCATCGAAGTTGGTTCGGTGTGGAACCATGTCAGCAACAAAGGTGCAGTTTCTTCTGTAACGGTCAAACAAATACGTACACGAGACGATGGATCTCATCTTATCAACTTACTTTTGAATCCGTTAAGCGCTAAGAAACCGCGTGCGCGCACGGTATGTGACTCGAAAGTGAATCAAAGCAAGACATCTTATGAATTAACAGGATACACACAAGAAGCGTCTTGTGAATGTAATCACTGTTACGAGAAGTATATGGGAAGACAGTGGTCCAATAACCTCCGTGAAAAACTTAAGACTGCAATCTTACACGGAACGAAGTATAACAAGTATGAACCACTACTGGGTGCACCACGCGATGTGGTGATAGATCACCTCATGACGGATCTTCGAAATCGACACCCTAACTGCGAATCACTGACTTTTGAAGACGCGATGAATGGAAAGCATTCTGTCAAATTCCAAATCGATGAAATCATTCCACGCGCGGAGTTCCAAAAGAGTGTAAATGTTAACAAGGTGGATGAATGGACACGTGTGTTCAATTTTAAAAATATCCAACTCTTGACACCGGAAAACAATTACGGAAAGGGTGGACATGTTCAGCGACCGGAAGATTGGGGTGTATTTTACAAGATATTGCCGACTGAAAGTGCAAGGCATGTGATCACCGAGTCCAGGTTATCTTGGATAAAGCGGCGAGCTAAAAAAGGACTAGACATTCTCGAAGTTGAGCGAGAATTCTGTGAGATATACAAATAGAACCTAAGTTAAAAGTTAAACTTGTAATACATCCAAGAAAAGTATGGAATCAGTTCAAAAACTCACCCATATCGAACACGTTCTCAAGAGACCTGACTCATATGTCGGTCCAGTTGAATTGGGTACAGAACCTTACTGGATTCTCACTGGTGACAAGTTCTCCAAGAAGAACCTCAAGTACTCCCCAGCTCTCTTGAAAATTTTCGATGAAATCCTCGTCAACGCCATCGACCGCAACTCTCTCCATCCCAAGCAGGTCAGTTCCATTTCCATTGCCATCGACAAGGATGTGGGTTCCGTGACCATCGAGAACAATGGTCCACTCGGTGGCATCGGTGTTCGTATGCATGAGAAGGAAGGTCTATGGAACCCAGAACTTGTCTTTGGACACCTTCTCACAAGTACCAACTATGATGATACCCAAAAGCGTATCGTTGGTGGTCGCAATGGCTACGGTGCCAAGTTGGCGAACATCTACTCGAGTGATTTTTCGATCGTTATCAAGGACCATGAGGCAAAGCAGATGTACACCCAATCTTGGTCAAAGAATATGACTGTCTGTGATCCCCCAAAAATCAAAAAACATTCGGGTGCTACGTCATCTGTAGCCATCACTTTCACACCCGAGTGGAAGAGGTTCGGAATGTCCAAAATGGACGATACCATCTACAGCATCTTCCAGAAACGAGTTTGGGATGCGAACATCTGTACCACTCAAAACTGTAAAGTGAAGTTCAATGGAGATGTCCTCCCCAAACAAAACTTTGAAGCCTATGCCAAAATGCATGAAGGTGTTGATCAGGTTGCATCTGTATCCGGAGACCGCTGGTCAGTGTGTATCGGACCGTCTGAGAATGGTCTCGAGCAAATCTCTTTTGTGAATGGTCTCTGTACTATGAAGGGTGGTACTCACGTCGATCACGTGGCGAACATTGTCGCCAATGGAATCATCGAGGATATGGCCAAGAAGATTAAACTGAAACCTCAACAGGTGAAGAATGCCTTTACGATCTTTGTAAAGGCAACCCTCGAGAACCCCAACTTTTCCAGCCAGGTGAAGTCTGAGTGTACCTCCAAGTCTCCAGACTTTGGTTCAAAGTTTGAACTCCCCAAGACATTCGTCAAGAATGCTCTCAAGACTGGTATCGCTGATGAACTCCTTGCACTCTCGAAGTTTAAGGAGATGAAGGAACTCAAGAAGACTGATGGAGCCAGGAAGTCCAAAATTACTGGTATCCCCAAGTTGGATGATGCGAACAAGGCTGGTACGGCACAATCTTCTAAATGTACACTCATCGTCACAGAGGGTGATTCAGCAAAGACCCTCGCGGTCGCCGGTCTCTCAGTGGTGGGTCGAGATCACTATGGTGTCTTCCCCCTCCGTGGTAAGTGTAAGAATGTGAGGGACTCTTCAGTTGCACAGTTGACCTCCAACCAGGAGTTCAATGACCTCAAGAAGATTTTGGGTCTTCAACAAGGGAAGGAGTATACAAGTGTTTCGGAACTTCGCTACGGTCGCCTCATGATTATGACGGACGCAGACAATGATGGGTCTCATATCAAGGGTCTCATCCTCAACATGATTCACTACTTCTGGCCCAGTCTTTTGAAACTGAACTTCGTCGTTTCGATGGTGACTCCAATCATCAAAGCTACAAAGGGTTCTGAGACCAAATCTTTCTACACTGACTCTGCTTTCAGAACATGGTATGGTTCAGGGAAACAGGGGTGGAAAATCAAGTACTACAAGGGTTTGGGTACTTCTACATCAGCCGAGGCTCGTGAATATTTCAAGAAGATTCAAGACCTCACTGTGAAGTTTGATATGGATACGATGACTGATGACTCAATCGTTCTTGCTTTCGATAAGAAAAAGTCTGATGCGCGGAAGTCTTGGCTCCTCGAGAGTACTGCCAAGGCGGCTGGTCAACTCGAGGTGGCCTATGGTGATGTGAAACAGTTGGATATCACTGACTTTGTACACAAGGACTTGGTGAACTTCAGTCTTGCAGACCTCAAACGTTCCATCGCTCATGTTGCAGATGGACTCAAGCCTTCGCAGCGTAAGGTGATGTACTCATGTTTCCAAAAGAACTTGACTGCAGAGATGAAGGTTGCCCAGTTGGCAGCCTATGTGGCTGAGAAGAGTGCCTATCACCACGGCGAGGTTTCCCTCGCAGATACGATTGTGAAGTTGGCGAATGACTATACAGGCTCCAACAATGTGAATCTCCTAGAGCCTTGTGGGCAGTTTGGTACACGGCTCATGGGTGGTAAGGATGCGTCCCAGACGAGGTACATCTTCACGAAGTTGACCAAGGAGGCGAGAAAGTTGTTTGACCCCAAGGATGATGCTATCCTCAATTATTTGGATGATGATGGGCGATCGATCGAACCAGACTTTTACATGCCCACCCTTCCCATGGTTCTGGTAAACGGGACGGAAGGGATTGGAACGGGATTCAGTTGCTATGTACCCCCATTCAACCCGGACGACATCAAGGAAAATATCAAGCGATTCCTGAGTGGTGAAGAGGCTGTACCCATGAAGCCGTGGTTTAGGGGTTTCAAGGGTAAGGTGTACAAGGATGAGAGTGGTCTTTGGATAACTGAGGGTACATACAGAGACACTGGTTCCAGACTCAAGGTTACGGAACTTCCACCAGGTCGCTGGACGCAGGATTACAAGGAGTATCTGGATACCCTCATGGAGAAGAAGATGATTACCAACTACACGAACAACAGTACCACTGAGGATGTTGACTTTGAAATCTTTGGGTACTCGGGGAAGGACTTGATGAAAGACTTGAAAATGAGAAAGACGTTCCATGTCTCAAATATGCACCTCTTCCATCCCACAAAGGGTATCCATAGGTACACAACCCCCGAAGAGATTCTTCAAGACTTTGTGGAACTGAGACTGGAACACTATAAGAAGAGAAAGGCGCACCTCATCAATGTCCTCGAAAAGAGAGCCGAGATGTGTAGTCTCAAGTCAAGGTTTGTGACGATGGTGATCGAGGGGAGGTTAGTCGTGTTCAGAAGGAAGAAGGCTGAACTCGAGAAGGAGATGTCTGCGACATTCCCGAAAATTGATGGTTCGTGGGACTACCTCCTCAACACGAGGACTGTGGAATACACGGAAGAGCGCGTCAAGGCACTCATGGATGAAGCGCGACAGGCAAATGTCGAATTGGAGCGTATGCTAAAAACGAGTCACATCACGATGTGGAAGAATGATATTAAAAATATGTGAGCAGTAAGTAGATATGGGTGAGGCTGCTAAAATTTCCCTCAAAGCTATTGGAAAGCAGGATACGCACCTCCTTTCCAAAGACCCAGACGAATCATTCTTTAATTACGAGTCACAACGACACTCAGAGTTTCGAAAATACCATCGGTCTCGTAAAGTTATCAACAATGGAAACATCGCCGGGTGGCCATTCGCACAAACTATTAAAGTGCCATTCAATCCCACAAATATGGGTGATCTCTTGAGTAATATGTGGTTGAGTATCACGATACCCGGTATAGCGAATGGAAATTATGCTGACCAATTGGGGCGACACATTCTCAAGAGTGTCACGATGTTCGTGGATGATATTGAAGTTGAAAAGATTCATGATGATTGGGGAATTATTTACGATGACTTGTATCTAGAAATTTCCGAAAAGGTGGCGAATAGGTTCCTTGTAAATAGAAACATAGGGTACGACGAATCGAGTCGAAACGAAGAATATGCACGATCGAGTGCCGATCTTGTCATCCCTCTCCACTTCTTTTTTTCCAGAAAGTATGCAAGTGATGAATATTCATCCAACAAACCAAATCGCCCCTACTTTCCCGTGTGTGCGATCCATCGCCAGAAGATTGAGTTTGAACTAGAGTTTCATCCACAGACATTTTTTACAAATTTTAATGGAACATTGTCGCTACCTGTATTCGACATCATCACAGAAGAGATTACTGTCAGTCCCGAAGAGAGAAATTACCTCGCAAATGAAAAGCAGACACTCGTGACGGATCTTGTGAAGAGACACTCATCGGCAGTAAACGAGGTTGGTGTCTCAACGATTGTGAACAATCTCGTACCAAACATCCCAGTCAAATGTATTCATTGGTTTTTACGAAATACCGATTACGAAAATGCGAATGATGCGATCGGTACGTCGAGTTTAAACGAACGCATGTTGTTCCAAAATCGTTTCAATTTTTCTTCAAACGTAAATTTCGATGACCAACAAACATTTTTCCATCCCATCATGGAGTCTGCAAGTTTTCATATCAATGGTAATAGACTTCCAAACGTGACCAATACAAATCACGCATATTTCAAATATCTCGTACCGTTCAGGAACAGGTTAGCTAGGCCAATTAGAAATATTTATACGTATAGCTTCTCGATGAATCCGATTAATGTGGAACCATCGGGGAACTTGGATTTTAGTCAGATACAGTCAGATAAAACGAATATAGAAGTGAAACTCGGGGGTGCGTTAGTTGACGTAAACACAAACACGTACTCTTTGAATATGTACTACACTGGATACCAGACATTTACATTTGACCGTGGTTTCATGTCACCTGCCTAGTGAACAATTTAGTCTTGTTATTACTGATGTACTCGATAATATTATTCTTAATACACCATTTGATGAAATTCAACTGCGCGAGCGTCGTATGGATTTCATGATATGTCCCCGGAACGACGTATGGAAACTTTTCTGATCGACAAAATGGATCAAATAATTTTTTGCTGTATCCATCTAGACTTGATTTATAGGCACAGTGGACGGTAAACAATTTACCATCTCGTGTCGTAAATGAAATATGATTCTTCTTCGCATAGTTGGTTATGAACCATTCGAGGTTTCGTAGAGAAATACCACTCGATTTATCTAGGATGTTTAATAATTTAGATCTGTTTTCCTCTGTACTATAAAATGTGTTTATGGATGTTAGTAGGATATCAGTTTTACTCATTACCAATCATAGTACCCAAATCTATAAGCTCGTTCGAATATACACATCCCGGACAATCTTTCACATACATCAATTCCGGACTATGGTTATGACTATGATTTCTAGAGAGAGACGTATGGTTCAGGCGATTTATTTGTGTCGCATGATGCCTACAATAACCATTATGAATACCCTTGAATGTACACCGCCTTCCATCCGTTTTTGTCCCCTTGCAGATTGTTCCAGAAAACGTCTCGGGTATATCCTTAAGAAGAAGATCTTTTGATATGCCGTGTTTTTTTGAAATGATGTCAACGTATTCATTCATCATCGCGACGAGTCGTTGATTGATTTCTTCGTCAATGAGATTGTCTATCTTGTCATATCGGCTCATATCTTACTGTTAGTTTGTTCGTATTTTTTAAATAGGTCTTCAATCGTCCCCGCCCTGGCTCCTTTAATCCTTTCGCGCAATTCCACAGCCGTCCCAGAGTCGTCGAGACCATGCTTCTTACACTCTTCCACGAGTTGATCCTTTTTCATACTGCTGAGTGCCGGTCCAGTCTTTTTCTTTTTTGGTTTGTGCTGCTCGAGAATTTCCCCGAAAATATCCTGTTTGACATTCTCGTATAACGGATCGAGGAGATCACACACCGGATTCAAAAATTTGTTCTCGAAATAGTACAAATAGTCTACAGGTATATTGTTTTCCTCGACGTACTTGGGATCTTCAGATTTCTCAAACGCTTTCGCCTTTGGATCGTCCGTCTTAGTCAGCAAGTACGGAACACGGTCTCCCGATTGCGGTTCCGAACCTGGTTTACGTTCACGCATTTTTACGACAACCTGAACATGTGACTGGTTGATATTTACACTCTCGGGGCTCGTCACAGAAACGGGTTCCCCCTTAATCTTGTATGTATCAGACAAGGATTGACTCAGTACGAGTTTATCATTCGGTATGTCTCCAGACAGGAGTTCGATCGCACGCTCTTTCGCCAGCTCTTTTGGTGGACCTGGATCACTCGATGTAAGTACAACATCGAGAAGTTCCTTGCACACTTCTCGCACATGGGGTGTATTGTCTCTGCGAACAACCTGGAGTCCCTTAATATCCACATAATCCATGTGCATCTGATCATCCTTTCCCTTTGTCCATAACTTGGCTGCGTACCGTTTTTTGGAGTATAAGAAATAGGGCCAGTACACCTTCTCGAGTTCCAGATTGTTTGGCTTTTTGAACAGAGCGGAACACTCTTCCGCTGCGCGTTCACCGATTTCCCAGCTGTACCTGACAGCCTCTTCACCTTTTCGGTCACCCACGTCAAACTCTACCATGACCGAATCCGTGTCGCCGTACCGTACCTTCGCCCCTGGAAAGTTTGCCTCTACGTAATTCTTCGTCTCTTCAATCATACCACGACCACGACATGTCGTCGTAGATGCGATCGGTACACACGGAAGAATACCCTTACCCGCACCCGTGAAACCGTAGACAGAGTTCATCGAAACCTTGTACGCCAGCTGCTTACCGTTGTATACTTCTTTCATGGACCCCGTCGCAGCTGCCATATCCTTCTTCGCCTTTTTGCGAAATTGTTTAAGTTCGAGGAGAATCGCGGGTAAGAGACTCGGTACACCTTGTGCGAACTTGTACACCTTGTCACCAATTTTAAATGTCTCGTATGTTACACCATCAATATTCCCATAACGATATTCATCCATCACCAAAGTTGAATAGCAAAGGTTGTGTGCCATCATGATGGATGGGTACAGGGCTTCAAAATCAAGCGCTGTGATTGGGGTGTAGTACGCTCCCTTTTGCGCTTCCAGGACGGTCGCACCTTCATATGGCTCTTCGGGAAGAGATCCATACTTGATTGTGGGTACCATGTATCCCAGTTCTCGAGCTTTTTTCGTCAGCTGACTGAAAACCTTAATTTGCTGCCCTCTTTCGACGAGGAAACAGAGAGGAACCCATGTCGCTTTCGCCATCTCCAAAAGGTTGAGAAGTGTACATAATTTTTTCAGGAGTTTATGCGGAAGTAGAGTATCCTTGATACAATACTCAGCAACTTCACCCAACTTTTTTGGGTCACCTTCCTTGTATCGAGCAAACATCTCCTTCGGTGACATATCAATTTTCTGGTCTCCTAGGTACAGCTTTGAAACTTCATTTAGTTTATAAGAATCCAGTTTGTATCCTTTCTTTACTTCATGAAACATATCGAAGATGAAACGTCCAGACATGGGAAGAAGTTTGAGAAAGTTATCACCGAGAGCGCTCGAACTCAACTTTTTCAGTAAGAGTTCACTAGGTGGTTCACGTAACTTACCCAGATTGAAAAACTCCTCATTACAGTTTTTCAAGAGAGCTCGTTTGTAAATATACTCAAGATCGAACCCGAAAATGTTCCACCCTGTAATGATATCCACATCCTTCTCGTGAAGATATTTTTGGAACGCTTCGAGCATTTCACGTTCGGTGTCGAAACTTGTGACGTCAGGTCCCTCTGTTTTTTTGTAACACAGACACGTCTTCTCATATGGTTCATCACTTCCGAACTTACAAAGTGAAACGGCAATCTGGAAACACGCATCATCTAAAACATCAGCACTTGGAAATTTTCCCGTCGAGCTGTTACACTCAATATCAATCGAAGCCACCACAAATGGGGCAATATCGTCACGGTTTACTGGTTTCAGAGTTGACCAGTCGTTACACCAGAGATCGATATCTACTTTTGCGAGATGTGAACGAACACACTCACCACCAGAGTCGAGCCATCCAGTCGACTGGATCCCGGTACGATGCATGAGCCTCAGGACGGGATCGAGGTTTGCTTCATATACGTGATACCTTCGGAAATCGCGATTGTACGCAAACACCGAATTGACCTTTCTACGATCTGCGAGAGTCTTGAAATTGAGACGCATGTATGCAAATTGTTCATTATTTTGAAAACCCCATACATCCTTCTTCTGAGTCACACTATACCCAGTCACATGGTCCGGGCGAAGTTTGTTCAGGTCATCGTAGAGTAGACGAACATCCCTATCAGTCGAACCCTTGGGTAACTTTACAAAAAAATAGGGTTCGAAAACAGTCGTCACACACACGGATTTACCATCTTCCGTTTTTCCTAAAATACTAATCATGTGTTCGTCATCGACATCTCGCGCCTCCCAAGTCAAAGCTTGGAACACCACCATATGTTTACAATGAGCCAAAATTTTAATATCATTTATTAATAAATGTCTGCCGCTTTAATTGAGCTCGTGTCGGTGGGTGCCCAGGATGTCTACATCACTGGTAACCCCCAGGTCAGTTTCTTCCGCCAGAACTACAAGCGCTATACCAACTTTGCCATGAAGCCCGAGCGCATGGACTACATCGGCACTTTTGGTGCGAACAATGAAGTTGCCATTCCCATTCGCTCGAAGGGTGATCTCATGAGTTACATCTGGATTGAGTCTAATGGTATCGCCGGTGTTCAAGAGAATGCTACGGGTCTATTCTCGAACGCCGCCGCCAGTCCCACCGAATTTTCGTTGTGGATCGGTGGTCAGAAGGTATCCCAATTGGATTCCCTCTTCATTCAGGGTGTACACAACCCACTCATGCGGGACACCACCGCGAAGGCGTCGATGGCTGTCACGACCAACGCTAAGAAGGAAAACAACACAGGTAATCATTACATGATTCCGTTCTTCTTCGGTGAAGACTGGACCAAGGTGCTCCCTCTCGTGGCGCTTCAGTACCATGATGTCGAGATCCGCATCAAGTGTCGCGATGGGTATATTCCCACCGATACACCCAAGGTGTACGGTAACTATGTCTACCTGGATACGGAAGAGCGCAAGTTTTTCACGGACAGCGAACACGAACTTCTCATTACCCAAACGCAGTATCAGCTCGCTTCCAACACGGATACCGATATCGATCTCAGTTATTTCAACCACCCCGTGAAATCTCTCCACGTTGTTTCTGGTAAAGCTTCGGGTAGCGACTGGGCCGACGAGTACAACTTTTCAACCTCCTCTCTCTACATCAATGGTACTGCACTTTTCGAAAACACTTCGAACGTCTATCACCACGATGTCGTACCCGAGATGCACTGTACTGATCTCCCCGATAACATCCTCGATGATCTTCCCACCTACTCGTGGCCTTTCTGTCTCACCATGAGCAAGATGCAACCCACTGGGTCTCTTAACTTCTCCCGTATCGATAACGCGAAGATCGTACTCAACAACCCCACCGGTGGTAACCAGCTTCATCGTGTATATGCGGTCAACTATAACATTCTTCGTATCAAGAATGGTATGGCTGGTGTCGCTTTCGGTAACTAAGTAAATCGCGATCCACTAAAAAAATAAGTAAAATGGTAAAGTCTCGTAAAGCGTCCAAGTTCATTATCGATCTTGGACCAGAAATAGACAAGGTTGTCAAGAAGAAAAATGCAAAAATCAGGAAACAGAAAGTGATCATCGCAGAACTGGAGGATAGAATTCGAAACAGGGGTGATGATATGAAGATGAAAAAGCAAAAACTTATCATATCCAGTCTACAGGAGCGGATTATTGAAGCAGAGAAACGCGCAGTCGCGGCGGAAAATGAAACTCGTCGATACAAGGTTCGCCGTGTTGGTATAAGTAACAAAACGGTGGAGAATGCATTCAAGAACTTACGAGAAGGTAAATCTCTCTCGAGAATGAAATCAAATACGATACTGTTGATTCAACAGTCTGGTCGTTGGGATGAAGCCAGAAAGATTCAGGCGCAGAGAAAGTTATGTTAGTTCCAGTTATCAATCAAAGTTTTCGTCTTTTCATACATTCCCTTCCCATAGAAGGTCTTGTCCTTCTCTCCTACCCAAATTGTGAGTCGGTCTTCAAGGAACTCCTTGAACGCATCCGAGTCACAGTTAGATTTGTACTGAACCTTTTCACCCTTAAGTGCCTGCTCCATAGCAGCTAAACGACTATCCATTGAACGCTCAGCAAACTCAGTAGGAGTGATACGAGTGGACACATCAGTGGTTTTCTTGCTCATTTATACTATGGACGCACCTATCCTTTATTACTGTAAAGCATGCAAAAGAACTTATGATGGTCATGCCCAATGCTGCTTCGAGATGGAACATGTCGAAGTTAAAATCCCTACAAATACTAAATGATACCACTTATCATAGCTGGTGCCCTTACTGGAGCTCTCGCATACACCTTTATGGGACAGAACCTCGTGTCTTCCTCCGAGGCCAAGCGGCTCATTAAGGAAGGTAAGATAAAGAAGGTGATTGATGTTCGTACGATCACCGAGTATCGCACAGGACATTACCCCAGAGCACTTCATATCCCCGCTGATAAGATTAACGAGAAGACCACCACAGAACTTCCCAAGAAGGGTTTACTCGTCTACTGCAACACTGGGCAACGGGCCAGATTTGCAGCAGAGAAACTGGAGGAACTTGGGTTCGACGACGTCTACTACATCGCCGGGCACTACTCGAGCTTACTTTAGCCTGACCCCCAGAACCCTCCTCAATTTCTGAAGGATACCAGGGTCTGGGATGGCTCGACCCGATTCGTACGCACCTATAATACTCACATTCACCCCGACCACGATTGCTAAATCTTTTTGTGTTTTGAAACCTTTAGCAATACGCCCTTGTTGAATCATCTTTGCCATAGAGAGTGGAACCTTCTTGTGTGTTCCCAGCTCCTCATCCTCCAACTTTTGCTCCTTCGTGCGCTCATGGTGCTTGTGTGGAGGTTGCTTCATGGGTGTAGCTTTTCCATGAATGATAACTGGATTCCAATCCTGGTGATTCATCTGTTTAGATAGTACGTTTTGTTTTTAAGACATTTTCTAAACGTTCCTTTTCCTTCCGCATAAAAATTGTCAACTGTTCAACTTTACCCTCGAGTGTTACCCGTCCATGTTGTTTCGTGGAAGAGACATTTTCGACGCGCACCAAGTCTACCCAAGACATCTTTGAATCGGGAGTTTTACTGTGATGTATCGCCAATACAGCTGCATCTCTCTTCACATCCTTGGGGAGGTGTTCACCATCGTAGCACACGACAACATGAGCACCTGGATATCCACTCGCATGCATCCACCAGTGCTTCGGGTCGCTTGTATTCGTCAGACAGTCATTTTCTTTTGCAATTTGTCCAACTCGGACAGGTATATTACCCGATGCGATGTATTCGTACATTCTATTTCTTCGTTACAATTACAATGCACGTCATTCTTAAGCCCAGTCCCTCAGTGACCCACAAGTATCGTGTCATCCTCCCAAGTAAAAGAGCTATCGATTTCGGTCAGAAGGGTACTCAGTATTACCCCGACCATGGCGACGCTCGTCTCATGCGTGCACATCTTATTAGGAAGGGAGCTGTCATTCCTAAGAAGTTGCGGATAGAAACAAACCACCACGAAATTCATAGAGGTATGCTTAGTGTAGAAGAAAGTGAAAAGGAAGATTGGGAGGACTTTTTCAGGGCGGACTACTGGGAACGATGGATGCTCCTGTCATACCCGGATGTTAACAAAGCCAAGCTCTACATGACTATGCAAAAAGGTATTCTTTTTATGCCTACACATGAGGACCTTTGGTTTTCTAATTGCCAGTAGATCCAAAACCACCTGAGCCTCTATCCGTATCTTCCACTATGTTGATTTCTTTGATAGGTGGCGTTTCACATTTCTCAAGAACGAGCTGAGCGATGCGATCACCCTTCTTAACCTCAAAGTCTTTGTCCCCATGATTGAAGAGAACGACTTTGACTTCACCCGTATAGTCCGGATCAATGACCCCAGCCCCAACTTGGATTCCGTGTTTGACTGCAAGTCCTGATCGAGGCGCAACTCGTCCATAGACTCCCGGTGGGAGAACAATTGTGATCCCCGTGGAGACAAGCCCTCTCTCCGACGCACGAATAACACAAGACATATTGCCATAGAGGTCATAACCCACAGAATCATTGGAGCCACGAGTAGGAATAATAGAATCATAAGTCAGTTTCTTAACCCCGAGGGACATACTGCTTATCATTGTATTGTAATCCTTAAGTTGCACTCAAAGGGTTTCGAACCCTTGACCTCAAGCTTACTAAGCTTGCGCTCTACCACTGAGCTATGAGTGCGGTATGCTGAGAGCGGGGTTCGAACCCGCGCGTGCATAGCACAGACGATCTTAAGTCGTCCTCCTTAGACCACTCGGACATCTCAGCCCGAGTATTTTAGTGTTCAAATCTTTAAGCACTTCGGTGGTGGTTCGAATGCTGTCTGTTCTTTCAGTTCCTTACGTTGCTTCAACTTCTTGATGTCTGCACCTTGACAATCATGCTTCGTCAAGTTGATGCAACTCGGACAGAAACTACCTTCACAATAATTACAATCAATGGGGACACCACACTTCTTCCTACAAAGCTGGCACGGCATTCTTATTGTTAACTTGGATAAAGATTTTAAGTGACTTTCGTACAGAATGTCCCTCACTTACGCGTTCGCCAAGCCAGTCGTTCCCACTGAGTACTCCCGCCTCAAGACAACCCTAAAGAGGTCTACAGCTGGATATGGAACTGCTTTGAGTGCCTCATACTTCATCACACAAGGTGCCGACCAGGGTGTATCGGCCGTTTTGGGAGCTGCCGCGTCGTACGCGTATGTGACCCTTCTCTCAGATAGGGTGGACAAATTTGAAAATTCGACATTTCAAGCGGAGTTTTTGGCGCCTCTCGGTGCCGCCGCCTTTGAAGTGTCGTGGAATAATGCACCTTTCGCATTTGACTTTGATTATGGAGCTACTTTTG
>Ga0206682_10000847_pt1 | contig 31854 bp, 26 predicted proteins | sample M240m12015metaG_FD_155444 | JGI IMG/M metagenome (GOLD analysis project Ga0206682, IMG submission 155444) | Ammonia-oxidizing marine archaeal communities from Monterey Bay, California, United States - M2 40m 12015 | ecosystem: Environmental > Aquatic > Marine > Intertidal zone | place: USA...
CAGAGTCTCAATTTTCACTAAAAAAATAGAAGTAGAAAAAAAAGCTATTCCAAACGTATTGCATATTCATATTAAATTTATAGATCGAACAAATCTAAGTATTAAATTTACATAAACAAATAATAGTGTCCTGATTTTTAAATAAATACGAAATTAATAAATTAAGGTGCATTTTTTTAACATTTTAATAAATAAGAGTTGAAAAAAGCTATTGGAAAAAAAACAGTATTATGAATTTGTTGTGTATTAAATTGCAGATTTTTGTCTTTATTTGTTTTTCTGAAAAAGAAGCAATTCTTTCTTAATTTTACTTTAGTTTATGCCACTAAACTCGAGAAGTTAAAAAAACTGAAAAGCTTCATAACAAATTATTTTAAAGAAACATAAACACCTGCATGACTCCTGTAAAAAACTTCATTTTAATCCTATTTATTACTTGTAATAGCATAGCACAAACAGTACCATTCTATGAAAGTTATAACTGGGAAATAATCCCTAGCTACCAAATTGAAGAATCAGATAATGATATGGTTGCCATCAAAGATAAAGTGGTAACTGAATTTATCTTTGAAGACCAAAATTTAATAGAATACTACCTAGAACATAAAGTATTGTGGTTAAATTCTGATGATAGAATTGAAGAGTATACTAAAGTTTATTTACCCATTGCTAACGATGCATCTCAAGTGGTAATAAATGTTCGTATTATTAAAAAAACAGGAGAGATTATTGTATTGGATAAATCAAGAATTTTACGGTCTGAAGATGATGAAACTGGGAGAGATTTTAATTATTATTCTATAGATGATGTTGAGAAAGGGAGTATAATTGAATATTATTATGTAATAAAAAGACGTCCAAAATTTCAAGGTGCTATGGTGGATATTCAGAGTGACTACGACAAACAAACCGTAGAATTTGATTTGTATGCACCTAGCAATTTACGTTTTAGCTTCAAAAGTTTTAATTTAGAAACTACTGTAAAAAAAATTGAAAGTTTTAAAGAAAAAACACATTGGAAGTTCTTGGCTAAAGACATCAAGGCTGTAAATAAAGAAGAGAAGGCTCCTTACAACGCTACAATTGGTTTTATTATGTATAAATTACACGAAAATACCGCCAACAATGCTATTATTACTTCTTATAATAATGTAGCTCAAAATTTATTTGATTTCTATTATTCAACATATAGCAAATTAGAAAAAAAACTCATACATAAATTTGCTAAAAATTTCAAATTTGATGATGGTTTAAGAGATGAAAATAAAGCAAGAATTATTGATTTATTTATTAAAGAAAATATATACATCTCAGAAAATGATTCTGAAAACTTAATAAATGTATTAAAAACTAAAACTGCAAATGAAACAGGGGTTATAAAACTATATATTGCCTTATTTGAAAAATTTGATGTTACGCATGAAATGGTTCTCACTAGCAACAGATTACAATTGAAATTTGATAAAGATTTTGAGGCTACCAATTTTTTACAAGAATTTTTATTTTACTTCCCTGCATCAAAAAAATACCTATCTCCTAGTAAATTTGGCACTAGATTTGGTTTTCCACCCCCTTACTTCATGAATAATTTCGGTCTTTTTGTAACTGGATACGATATCAATGGTAAAAGAAAAGCTTTTTCAGAAGTGAAATTTATAGAAGGTATTCCTGCAAGCTTATCTAGTGATGAAATGTTAATAGAGGTGATTTTTAATACTAAAGATTTGACTAAAAACACGATAGCATTAGAGAGAAAATTAAATGGATATTATGCCATGAACTTACACCCTTTTATGAATCTTATTCAGCCAAACCGTATAAATGAGGTAATAGATCAATATTTTGTTCAGAATATTGACAAAAATGCCAAGGTATTAAAAAGAGAATTTATTAATGAGGATCCAAGTCTTTTTGGAGTAAAACCTTTTGTGGTAAAATTTGATATTAGCTCAGAGTATTTTGTAGAAAAAAAAGGTGATAAATACCTTTTTAAACTTGGAGATTTAATAGGTCCACAAATGGAAATGCAACAAGAGAAAAAAAGAATTTTACCTTTGGAAGCAGAGTTTAATAGAAGTTATTATAGAACGATAAAAATACATATACCTGAAGGATATCAAATTTCAAATTTAGAGGACATTATCATAAAAAATAGCTACACTACAAAAGACAAAGAACTCTTTATTTTTGACTCTTATTACACTTTGGAAGGAAATGTGTTAACCGTTATTGCAGATGAACATTACAGAGAAACTTTTGTAGCACCAGAAATATTTGAGGCTTACAGAACTGTGATTAATAGCGCAGCAGATTTTAATAAAGTAACTTTAGTTTTAGAACCTAAATAAATTTATACTATTTTTAGCTCTGGGTCTCTATTTGAAGAGACCTAATTAATTATAGTAACATGAATGTACTGTTTATCATCTTAGTGGCATTGATTTTTATTGTGGTAGCCATTGCTAAGTTTAAAATACATCCATTCATTATTCTGCTACTAGCTGCTGTAATGGTTGGGTTTTTAATTGGTTTAGAACCCCAAGAAATTCTTGGCACCATAAGTCAAGGATTTGGCAATACATTGTCTAGCATTGGAATTATTATTGCCTTTGGATCCATAATAGGGACCTTCCTAGAAAAATCTGGAGGTACAAAAAAGATTGCTAGTACCTTACTTCGTATTATTGGAACAAAAAAATCTCCATTAGCTATGAATATAACCGGTATGATTGTATCTATACCTGTTTTTTGTGACTCTGCTTTCATTATTTTATCTTCATTAAACAAAGCTTTAAGTAAAAAAACAGGCATCTCATTAGTGGTATTTGCTGTAGCCTTATCTTCAGGGCTTTATGTATCTCATGTATTTATACCTCCAACACCAGGGCCCCTTGCCGCAGCAGCAGCCTTAGAGGCAAATATAGGCCTAGTCATACTTTTAGGAATTGTGGTTGCTATTCCTACTGCATTGGTAGGATATCTGTGGGCTCTTAAATGCAATACCTCAATAAATACAACCGAAGATATTACACCAGACAACACTGCAAAACCCACAAAAAAACTACCATCTTTACTAGCGGTTGTAGCTCCAATTCTTATTCCTATTTTACTTATTGCTTTACATTCTATTGCTAGTTATCCAACCGCTCCTTTTGGCAATGGAACAATTGTGGATGTGTTTGCGTTTATAGGCAATCCATTAACTGCGCTTTTTATAGGAATTCTATTTGCAGTTACATTGGTGTATAAAACTAAAAGTGGTCAAGAGCGTTTGGGATGGATTAGTACTTCGTTACAAGATGCAGGCGTTATTATTTTAATAACAGGAGCAGGTGGTGCCTTAGGAAATATCTTAAGAGCTGCAGAATTAGGAAATCTTATAGAAACTCATTTTTCAGAAATACAACTAGGTCTTTTTTTACCGTTTATTTTGGCCGCCATTTTAAAAACAGCCCAAGGATCTTCTACCGTAGCCATTATTACCACGGCTACCATTGTTGCACCATTAACCCCTTCATTAGGCTTAGATACTGAAATAGCCAAAGCACTAACTGTGCTTGCCATTGGAGCTGGCTCTATGACCGTATCTCACATAAACGATAGCTATTTCTGGGTGGTCTCTCAGTTCTCTGGGATGACAACCAAAACCACCTTAAATAGCCATACGCTAGCCACTTTTTTTCAAGGAATTGTAGCCATTACACTTTTATATATCTTACAGCTAGCTTTCAAATAATTACCATATGAATATTTTAGTAGCTCCAGATTCATTTAAAGATAGCCTCAGCGCAAGTGAGGTATCTCGTATTATATCTGAAGCTATCTCTGCCGTAATTCCTAGTGCGTCTATACGTAAAATTCCTATTTCTGATGGTGGAGAAGGCTTATTGGAAGCCCTACTAACACCATTGCAAGGAACTCTAGTTTCAGTATCAGTTAAAGACCCATTGCATAGAACTATAGAAGCTAGTTACGGCCTTGTAGACCAAGGTAAAACAGCCATTATAGAAATGGCTACTGCATCTGGTCTAGAACTTTTATCAATTGAAGAAAGAAACCCACTTATTACCTCTACTTATGGTACCGGTGAACTCATAAAAAATGCGCTAGACAAAGGATGCACAAAGATTATTATTGGACTTGGCGGAAGCGCTACCAATGATGGTGGAATAGGAATGATAAAAGCCTTGGGAGGCTTGTTTTTAGACCAGTACAACCAAGAAATACCAGATGGAGGTGGTGCTTTAAGCACCTTACACAGCATAGATCTTAGCGGTTTAGATAAAAGATTACAACAGGTAGCAATTGTTTGTGCCTGCGATGTAGACAACCCACTTACCGGACCTTCAGGGGCTTCCTATGTATATGCCAAGCAAAAAGGAGCATCTGACAACATGTTGGCAGTCTTAGACAGCAATCTTAGCAACTATGCTACGGTTATAAAAGCTACATTAAATAAAGACCTAGAACATATTTCCGGAACTGGTGCAGCAGGAGGCACCGCTATGGGATTACTTGCTTTTTTAGATGCAACACTAACTCCAGGCATAGCTCTCATTACAGAGTTATTACACCTAGAAAAACACATAAAAGAGGCCCAACTGGTGGTAACAGGAGAAGGAAAAATAGATATACAAACCTTGCATGGTAAAACAATTATGGGCATAGCTTCCCTTGCGAAAAAACATAGCATACCGGTGCTTGTTTTTACAGGAAGTATTGGCCATGGCATCTCTGAGATTTATGACCAAGGGGTAACGGCTATTTTTTCTATTGTTAGTGAGCCTATGAGTTTAGAAACAGCCATTAAAAACGCAGCTGAATATCTTAAGACTTCTGTAACTAATGTTTTCAGCAGCTTAAACACACAAATTTAAACCCGTAATTAATAGTTATACGATACCGTTATTTTTTTCTAATATGTAAATCAAAGAAAATATACCACTCGTCCCTATAAATAAAAAAGATTTATTTGAATAAAAAATAGATCTACATTCAGTTAATTAATTAAATTAGAAGCAAAGTAATATAGTATTAAAAATTTAGTTATTGTATGGAACTTAATATTTTTGGAGACCCACTTATTCCGTGTTGCACTAATCCTATGACAGGATATTTTAGAGATGGCTTTTGTAGAACTATTTCAGAAGATACCGGAACACATACGGTTTGTGCAGTAGTAACTGAAGAGTTTTTGGCATACTCTGCCTCTAGAGGAAATGATTTAATGACTCCAATACCTCATTGGAACTTTCCGGGACTAAAACCCGAAGACAAATGGTGTTTGTGTATTTCTAGGTGGTTAGAAGCCGAAAAAGTAGGCAAAGCCCCGCCTATTATTTTGGAGGCTACCCATCAAAAATCATTACAATATGCTTCATTAGAATTATTGCAACAATATGCTTCTGTTTAACAGAGACTTTCTTATTTGAGGGATGCTATAACTTGTAATGCAGCTTTTTCTCCTGCTATCATAGCTGCATTTAAAGAGCCATTTAACTGCACATCACCTGCTAAATAAATACCAGGAGACAGCTTTGTTTCTGATGGTGAAACATCATATTTTATGTTTTTTAAATCTGGTAGTGATCTTTTAATACTATAGATTTCTAAGAAAGTTATAGTATCTATATGACACTCTTCTTTTAGTTGCTTCTTAACAGTAGCTATTAATTGTTCTTCAGATAACTGATGTTCTTTTACAATCGTTACCGATAATAATTCTTCGGTATTATTGTTGTGTGTAGCAACACTGGTATGATAAAAAATATTATTAATAAGACTATCTTCCCTAGAAACTAAGCCAATCATAGGTTTTTCTATTACACGTTTGTTTGCGGTAAAATAAAGTGTTTGGCAAGATTTCCAAGAAAGATTTTTTGATGGTGCATTTTTTACAAGCTTACTGGCATCTGTAGCAATAATTGTTGCAGCACTTACTAACTTATCTCCGGTATGTAGTATAATTTCCTCATCAGAAACTGAGGTTACTTGGGTGTTATATTGAAAAGTTGTGTTCTTTAAATTTGATACTAATTGTTTCGAAATTTCTTCCATCCCTCCTTTGGGAAGTACAGCTAATCCTTCTCCAAACATTTTAAACACAAATTCAAACATTCTACTAGAAGTTGTTAGCTCATTTTCTAAAAATATTCCTGTAAAAAAAGGAGTGAAAAACTGAGTTATGATTTGAGATGAAAACCCAAACTCTTGCAAATACGCTTTGGTACTTATTTCATTAGATGAAAAAATAGTCTCAATAGACTTTTTTTTCAATTTCATATTTAATTGAAAAATTTTAAACTTATCAGAAAAGGTTCCCACTCCTGAAAAGAGTGTATAAAAAAGTACAGAGATATCTCTTAAAGGATCTCCAATAATTTGTTGTTTTCCTTTTTTAAAAATAACTGCACCAGGTTTTAATTTTTGTAACTTAAGAGCCTTAAAATCTAAGTATTTTTGAGCAGCTGGATAGGATGATAACAATACTTGAAACCCATGATCTAATTGAAACCCTTTTTTGATGTCTGTTTTCACTCTCCCTCCTGCTCTGTCTGATGCTTCAAGAATAATTGGATGATAACCTTTGTTTTCCAACACCTGAGCAGCTACCAAACCACTGACTCCTGCTCCAACAATGTAAATTTTAAAATCTTTTCTATCCAACAGTCTACAATTAAAAAGTTATTTGTAAAATTACTATTTTAAATTCTAAAATAATTATTAATTGATAGACTTCATATGATTGAAATTAGTCGTTTACTCCTAGACTTTGGTTTATGTATTCTGATATGGATGGTACAATTAATTGTATATCCTAGCTTTCTTTTTTTTAGTGATAATAATCTGTTTACCTGGCATAAAACGTATACCAAAGCTATTGCTCTCATTGTGATGCCTCTAATGCTTGGGCAGTTGAGTATAGTCATATATCAGGTTTTTCTTATACAAAATGCCTATACCCTCACTAGCATTGTATTGGTTTTTTTTCTATGGGGCATTACTTTATTAAAATTTGCACCCTTGCATCAGCAAATTTCAGAAGGAAATACCCATTTGCAAGTCCAAAAAAAATTGGTCAAAATGAATTGGATGAGAACCATTGTTTGGACCATCTTATTTGTAATGAGTACTGCTTCAATTATTTTAAAGAGTCTTTAAAAAACGCTTTACAATAGTACAGACAACAAAAGAACCATCGTTAAACCACATAGGGCAAGTATCAAAGTCATCATAGACCAGCTTCTAAAAGTATCTTTTTCTGAAAGTCCCAAATAATTACTCACCAACCAAAATCCACTATCATTTACATGAGATAAGATAGAAGCTCCAGCGGCAATTGAAATTACGATAAGTGCAGTATGGAATTCGCCTAGAGGAGTTGTAATGAGAGATGATGTTATTCCAGCAGCAGTAATCATTGCAACTGTTGAAGATCCTTGTAAAATTCTAACACAAACCGCAGCTAAAAAAGAAAAAAGTAAAACACTTAAACCGATGCTCGAAAAATAATTGGCTAGCATCTCGCCAGTACCTGTGGTAATCAACATTTGTTTAAAAACACCACCTGCTCCCGTTAATAGGATAATAATTCCTGCCGGCGCCAAAGATGCAGAAGTAATTTTTGATAAAATAGCTTTAGAAACCCCACGTCTAATTCCAAGAAGGTACCAAGCCATTAAATTTGCAATAATCAATGCAGAAAAAGGGTGACCTATCATTTGTAACCAAGTAATTGTTTTATCTGAGAAATTTAAACTAGGACCTAAAGGACTATTTAAAAGAGTATTCAAGACAATTAATAAAATTGGGGTTGCTATAATTGAAAGAATTAAACTAATTGGAGGGAAATTATCAACCACCTTTTCATCTATTTTTTTTGGTGCAGCTATAAAAATTTTAGAAGCTATAAACTTTCCAAAAATTGGCCCACTTACTATTGCTGTAGGAATACCTACAATAAAACCTACTAAAATAACCCAACCCAAATCTGCATTTAAAATATCAGCTACTGCAACAGGGCCTGGAGTTGGAGGAATAAAAGCATGTGTAATAGCCAATCCTGCCAGTAACGGGATAGCGTATAGAAGCATAGACTTCTTTGTTTTTCTTTGTAAAGAATAAACCAGAGGAATTAAAATGATAAAAGCCACATCAAAAAATACTGGTATGGCAATAAAAAAGCCTGTAATCATTAATGCCCAAGAAGCATTTTTTTCGCCAAAAGACTTCAATAGATATTGAGCTAAAGCTTCTGCACCACCAGAATGCTCTAAAATGGCACCAAACATGGCTCCAAGCCCCACAACAACAGCCACAAAACCTAATGTAGAACCCATGCCTTCTTTCACTGTATTCATAATTTCAAGAGGTGCTACTCCTGCAAGAACTCCAACTAAAATACTTGAAATCAAAAGTCCAAGAAAAGGCTGAATCTTAAACTTTAAAATCAAAATAATTAAAATAGAAACTCCAATTAAAACTGACAAAAGAAGATGATAGTCTATCATATTAATCCCATTTTGTATGAAAAAATTCGTTCAAAGAGCTGTCTACTCTTTGGTAGGTATGGGCACCAAAAAAATCACGTTGTGCTTGAATAAGATTTGCAGGTAGACGTTCTGAGCAAATAGCTAACCAAAAATTATACGCTGAAGAATAAGTGTCTAAAGCAATTTTTTGATCAATTGCATGATGTAATAATGCCGCTATATTAGGTTCTGTTTTAGAAATAGTATCTAGAATTTTTTCATTGTTTAACAATGATTTTTCGATAGAAAAATACCCAATTAAATCCTCCATTAAACGAGATCTGATAATGCAACCTTGTGTCCAAACTCTTGCTGTTTCGGATGGATTATAATCCCAATTATATTTTTCAGAAGCAGCTTCAATGAGATTAAAACCTTGGATGTGATTAATAATTCTAGAAAAACCATACGCTTCTTTTAATTTCTCAATATCAAAAGAAGCTGTATGAAGAGGTGTAGGTTTTCTATCAGATAATACCATTCGTTGTTTTTTTAGACCAGATAGATAACGAGCAAAGACCGCCGAAGACATCATGGTGTTTGCCTCGCCTAGATCTAGGGCAACCTTAGTAGACCATAATCCTGTGCCCTTACTTCCTGCTGAATCTAAAATTAGATCTAATACATAGGCATCACCCTCTTTTTGTTGCAAAATTTTTGATGTTATTTCTAATAAATAATTCGCTTCAGATCCACAATTCCACTCTTCAAAAATTGATGAAATCTCAGTATAACTCATTTGATGAGCTAGGACAGCGTAGGTTTCTGCTAATAATTGCATTTCTGCATATTCTATACCATTATGAACCATTTTCACAAAGTGTCCTGCACCATCAGCCCCCATATAGGCCTCACAAGGTTTTCCTTTGGAATCTTTTGCTGAAATATTTTTTAAAAAAGGACTGAGATTTTTATAGGCTTCTTTACTCCCTCCAAACATAAGCGATGCTCCATTTCTTGCACCTACTTCACCTCCGGAGACACCACACCCAACATAGTGTATGTTTCTTTTTTCAAGTTCTAATGCTCTTCTTCGAGTATCTTTAAAATAAGAATTTCCTCCATCTATAATGATATCCTCCTCATTCAGTAAGGGTACAATTTCATCAAGTAAATCATCTACAGCAGAACCACTTTTAATCATTAACCATACTTTTCTGGGACGTTCTAACGCATTTATAAACGATGAAATATTGGTAAAACCTTGTAGGTTTTTAAACTGAGAGTTTACAGAAAGAAAATCAAAAACAACCTGCTCTTCACCTTTTACAAAACGATTATAAACTGCAGTTTCCAGACCACACTCAGCACTATTAAGGGCAATACCTTGCCCCATAACTCCCAAGCCAATTACTCCAATTGTTGCAGGAGTTGTATCTGGGATATTATCTATAACTTCTTGAACCATTTGCTTAATGGGTTTGTTACAATCAACATAAATACCGTAAGTAGGAAGCTCTAAAGTATCTAGTTGAGACTGTAATAATTCAGGTTTAAAAAAATGATTTTTTCTTTTTGTTAGGCGAGGTAGAAGTAAATCAAAAGATCCATTAAGAACAACCCAAGTAACGTTATTATTAAATTTAGAGAGGATTGTTCTATATTCTTCTTTTAACGCAGAGCAAGCCAAAATACTACCGCCATTTAATGTCCATTCTTTAATCTTACTTGCTAAGTCTAAGAGCCATGGAACCCTGTCTGAATCTGTTAACGCATGCCCAGATTTCATTTTATTTTTATTGGCTGGGGTATGAAAATCATCAGCGTCATAAAAAGGTTTTGACATTCGTAGAGAAAGCTGTTTACCGAGACTTGTTTTTCCGGAACCACTAACTCCCATAATGATAATCATATCTGTTTTTTTGCTAAAGATATAAAAATAAAAAAAGCATCTCAAAAGAGATGCTTTTGCGGTCTGGACGGGACTCGAACCCGCGACCTCCTGCGTGACAGGCAGGCATTCTAACCAGCTGAACTACCAAACCGTTGCTTAAAGCGGTTGCAAATATAAGTCAGTTTTTTATATATCCAAACAGAAAGGGTGAAAATTACATCATTTTTTGCCTACTTAAAAAATAGCTAGTTAATACTTGATGAACACCTTGTTGAATATCTACTGGGACGTATGATATCTTATATTGCAAACATTTGTTTTTCAATTCTTTAAAATAAGAATCAACTAACTTAGTGTAGTTTTCTTTTATATTTTCTGCAAATAAATTCACCGTTTCTCCTGTTTCAACATCAACAAACTTTTTTGGAGAGTTTTCAAAATCAAAATTTAATTCGGTTTTCATATCAAAGGTGTGAAACAATACAACTTCGTGTTTGTTATATTTTAAATGCCTTAACGCTTCAAACATTTTTTCTTCATCTATATTCGTTTGAAACATATCTGTAAATAGAAAAATTAAAGAACGCCTGTGAATTTTTTCAGCAATTTCATGTAAATACTGATAGGTTTCAGTAGTAGCATCTGAATTACCTGTTACTAATTTTTCTAGTTGATGAAGAATCATCTTTCTATGACGATCACTTCCTTTTTCAGGAGCATAATATTGATAGGAATCAGCAAAAATACTAAGACCTACTGCATCACGTTGTCTTTTTAAAACCTCCATTAAACAAGCAGATGCAACTGCTGAAAACCCCACTTTGTTTAACTGATTTATTTGTTGTTCTTTTACTACTGGATAATGCATGGAGGCAGAATTATCTATAATAATATGACATCGTAAATTGGTTTCTTCCTCGTATTTTTTTGTATATAACTTTTCTGTTTTTGCAAAAAGTTTCCAATCTATATGACGGGTGCTCTCTCCTTTATTATACAATTTATGTTCAGAAAATTCTACTGAAAAACCATGAAAAGGGCTTTTATGAATTCCTGTTATAAATCCCTCCACTATTTGACGGGCTAGTAACTCCAGGTTTTTAATTTCTGAATTTTGTATGTTAGAAAGGTCTATCATTGTTTCCTAAAATAGAAAAAGGTCTGGCAAATGCCAAACCTTTTAACTTTGATTTTTTTTTAAAATCTTTATAAGTTGGCGTCAATTTTATCTGTATATACATTTTTTTGAGCTACACCAACCTGTTTATCTACAACTTCTCCATTTTTAAATAACAAGACTGTAGGAATATTTCTTACACCATATTTAGCAGCAAATTCTTGATTTGAATCAACGTCTACTTTTCCTACAACAGCTTTTCCGTCGTACTCTCCGTGAATTTCATCAATAATAGGCCCCACCATTCTACAAGGTCCACACCAAGCAGCCCAAAAATCAACTAATACTGGCTTATCTGACTTTAATACTACTTCTTCAAAATTTGCATCTGTAATTTCTAATGCCATGATTTATTTTTTTTAAAATTTTCTATTACAAAAGTAGTCAAATAATTCTCTTTAGTAGGGTCTTAAAATTACTTTTTGCTATAAGTCTATCGAAGAAGTTTATCTTGTAAGAAATTTCATTTTAAGGAAAACACTTCTACCTTTAAATATTGTTTGTTAATTTAAAAAATCGGTCTTAAAATCTTATCTAATTGATCAAACTCAATTAAAAAAGCGTCGTGCCCATGAATAGATTCAATTTCGTGGTAGGCCATCTCAAGATTAGATTTTGATAATTCTTTAAAGGTTTCTTTATTTTCCTCTGCCAAAAAAAACAAGTCAGAGTTTATTGCTACAATGTGTATTTGAGCATTAATTTTACTTAGATGGTTTGCCCAATTATTAGAATTAACAGCTTCTATAGTTCTTAATAAATGATTCATCATTTTGTAAGCACTTAGCTGAAATCTATCTTGAAGTTTTTTTCCATGATGAGACAACCAACTTTCTATGTTAAAAATCTTCAATTCTTCATGGATAGACCTGTTAAATTTTTCTTTGTAAGAAACTGGGGTTCTGTAACACATCATGGCGTGCATTCTAGCATCATGAACAGGATGTTTCGAATTTAATAAAAACTGTTCTTGAATAAAACAATTGGCAATTAACCAATCTGTAGATTTCCAGTCTGCAGCTATCGGTATAATATGTAAAGCAATATCTGGATTTAATACAGCCATTTCCCAGGCAATACCTCCACCCAAAGAACCCCCAATAATGGCGTGTAGTTTACATATTCTCAATTTTTTTAAAGCTAACAAAAATATGTTCGCTATATCTTTAGCAACAAAATCTTTGTAATTATCTATTAACAAGCCATCATATCCATTTCCCGGAATATTAAATGCTATGACAGTAAATTTGGTAGTATCAATGGTTTTATTTTTTCCAATCATCTGGTTCCACCATCCATACTCACCTATCACCGAACTATTAGCTGTTAACGCATGATTCACCAATACTACAGGAGCAGTTCCCAGTTCTAAACCAAACAATTGATAACTTAATTGAAGATTTGAAAATTGGAAACCACCCTTGGTAGTAAAATCTTTGAGGTGTATGTATAACAGTTCTTGATTCAAATTTTTATACTAAAACTTCTGAAGGAATTTTAGAGAATGCCTCTTTTAAATCTATTTTTAAATCTTCAATATCTTCTAGCCCAACAGATAATCTAATAAGATCGCTTGAAACTCCTGCCGCTAACTGTTGCTCTTCTGTTAATTGTTGATGAGTAGTACTAGCTGGGTGAATTATTAAAGATTTAGTATCACCTATATTAGCTAGAAGAGAAAATACTTTTGCATTGTCTACAATAGTTTTAGCAGCTTCATACCCTCCTTTAGCTCCAAAAGTGACCAATCCACTTTGACCATTTGGCAAGTATTTATCTGCTAATTTTTTATAGGCACTAGATTCTAAGCCTGGGTAATTTACCCATACAACCTCTTCTTGTTTAACCAACCATTGTGCTAATTCTAACGCATTTTTTGAGTGTTGTTTAATTCTTAACTCTAGCGTTTCTAGTCCTTGAATAATTTGAAAAGCATTTGTTGGACTCAAAGCACCTCCAAAATCACGTAATCCCTCTAAAATTAACTTAAAAGTAAATGAAGCTGCACCTAAAACATCATGATAAACCAAACCGTGATATCCTGCAGATGGCTCTGTAAATTCCGGAAACTTTCCGCTGGACCAATCAAAAGTACCAGCATCTATAATTGCTCCTCCAAGAGATGTACCATGTCCTCCAATATATTTTGTGAGAGAATGAATTACAATGTTTGCTCCATGTTTAATTGGGTTTAATAATGCTGGTGTTGCAACTGTATTATCAACAATAAAGGGAACTCTAGCTACTTTTGCATGTTCAGAAATAGCTTCTAGATCTAGAACATCTAACTTTGGATTTCCAAGAGACTCTACAAAGAAAGCTCTCGTGTTTTCTTGAGTAGCTTCAGCAAAGCTACTAGGATCTGAGGCATCTACAAAAGTTGTTGTAATTCCTAATCTAGGTAAGGTTACATTTAATAAATTAAATGTTCCTCCATACAGGCTGCTTGATGCAACTATGTGATCACCTGATTTTAGTAAGGTTAATAATCCTGTAGCTATTGCAGCAGAACCAGAAGCAAAGGCTACAGCTCCTACACCTCCCTCTAAAGTGGCCAGACGGTCTTGTAATATTTGATTGGTTGGATTATTTAAACGGGTATAAATAAAGCCAAGTTCTTTTAATGAAAAAAGATTTGCCGCATGCTCAGAATTTTTAAAAACATACGATGTAGTTTGATAAATTGGAACTGCTCTAGTTCCTGCTGTTTGTGATACTTCATGTCCTGCGTGAAGTGCACTTGTTGAAAATTTTTGTGTACTCATTTTTCTAGTTTGAATGATTAAATAATTATATTTAAAAGACAAAAAAACCAACTCTAAAAGAGCTGCTTATAAGAAAAATGTTAAAAAGAAATCATAGAAAATTACAGTAATGTAACTTTACTTGAGTTATCTATCTTAAATACCCTTTACTTAAATAGTAAGTGGTATGAAGTAGAATTTAGCACCTTCTTTATCTTTTTAATGTTGTTTTAAAAAAACAAAGGGTTGCTAAGGCGTCACTGGGTCTAATCCCTCAACCTTTCTTGATAACAATATTCAATAAGTATTTGAACTTTTGATTTACAAATATTCAGTCAGAAAAGTTTATTATCCAAATAATAAACACTTTTTTTTAAATTTTTATCTATTTCATAATTATGAGTCTAATAAATTTAATTATTGATAAAAGTTCATGTACAATAAATCGTTTTTATGTGAAATAAATTTCTTTTTGCATAGGAGTTTTGGATTTTAACCGTAAATTTGCATAGTTATTGGAGGAAAAATTTGACTGATTGCAACCTCTTTGTCCTGAATTTATTCAGAAAACAAAAAATGCTAAAGCAGTAATTCAACACTACTTTTGTCGACCAATCAGACCAAATTTATCTATAAATTTAAAAGAGAAACTATGTCTTATTTATTTACTTCTGAATCTGTTTCAGAAGGTCACCCTGATAAAGTAGCAGACCAAATTTCTGATGCTCTGATTGATAATTTTTTAGCATTTGATCCTGAATCTAAAGTTGCTTGTGAAACTATGGTTACTACAGGTCAAGTTATTTTGGCTGGTGAAGTAAAATCTAAAACCTACTTAGACGTTCAGAAAATAGCAAGAGATGTTATCAATAAAATTGGCTACACTAAAAGCGAATACATGTTTGACGGAAGTTCTTGCGGAGTCCTTTCTGCAATTCATGAACAGTCACCAGACATCAATCGAGGGGTAGATAGAGACTCAAAAGAAAAACAAGGGGCAGGAGACCAGGGAATGATGTTTGGGTATGCAACCAACGAAACTAAAAACTACATGCCATTGGCATTGGAATTATCGCATCGATTGCTAATTGAACTCGCTGAGTTGAGAAGAGAAAATAGTGAAATTAGGTATTTACGACCTGACGCGAAATCTCAAGTAACTATTGAATATTCAGATGATAATAAACCTCAAAGAATTGATGCCATAGTGCTCTCTACACAACATGATGATTTTCATGAAAGTGATAAAGTGATGCTCGCCAAAATTAAAGCTGACATCACTACAATTTTAATCCCTAGAGTTGTTGCTAAGTTACCAACTCATTTACAACAATTATTTACAGATAATATTACCTATCACATTAACCCTACTGGAACATTTGTGATTGGAGGACCTCATGGAGATACAGGTTTAACAGGTAGAAAGATTATTGTAGATACTTACGGAGGAAAAGGAGCGCATGGTGGTGGGGCATTTTCTGGAAAAGACCCCTCTAAAGTTGATCGATCTGGTGCCTACGCTACAAGGCACATTGCTAAAAATTTGGTAGCTGCTGGCCTATGTAAAGAGGTATTAGTTCAAGTTTCCTATGCTATTGGTGTGGCTGAACCAACAAGTATTAATGTTGAAACCTACGGAACAGCTAATATAAATATGACCGACGGTGAAATTAGTAAGATCGTAGAAACTATTTTTGATATGCGTCCTTACTTCATAGAGCAAAGACTAAAACTAAGAACACCTATTTATTCGGAAACTGCTGCTTACGGTCATATGGGGAGAACCTCAGAAATTAAAACAGTGACATTTTCAAACCCAATGGGTGAAACTATTTCCAGAGAAGTAGAAACATTTACGTGGGAAAAGTTAGATTATGTAGACAAAGTAAAGAAAGCTTTTAAACTCTAAATCTTTCTATTGAAGCATAAACAAGCACAATAATTGTGAAAATTTTCTCTAATAAAGGTCTGTGAAGCTTTGTAAAGGCTGTTTTTGTAAAATATAAAACCCCAAAGTAACCCTAAGGTTTTTAAAAAAGCTGGAAAAAATGTTTTTGAGCTAGCTACAGACATACCGCTAAAATACAAATCAAAATAAAAAAAGCCCTTCAAAATAGAAAGGCTTTATAAAAATATTTTAAATTATTTACAGTTGGTAACGTAACCTAAGACTCACAAATCTAGGTAGAATAAATGTTTCATTAATAGATCGTGAAATATTACCTGCATTCACACTAGTTCTAGAATCTGTTCCTAATAAGTTACTCCCTATGAGTTCATACTCCCATTTGGCATCTCTGTTTTTTCTGTAAGCAAAAGTCATGTCCCAAATTTTAAATGAATTAGTAACAGAACCAGCCTGTTTTACTTCATTGAAAGAAAAATCACTTTTAAAGGTTAATGAATCCCAAATGTAAGCATCAAAATTTAAGGAAGGAACATGGGTAACCGTATTAAAGTCATCTCTATTACCACTAATTTGGTCTGTAAAAGATACTCGATATTCCAAACTCACATTGGGTGCTTTTGTGAAATTAGTTCCTATGCTGGTATTATAAGAATGGTTGTACAATAAGTTTTCATTTACATTTCCTTGTAAAAACTGAAAACTTTTAGAATAGGTGAAATTACCTCCTAGAGAAGTTCTTATTTTTTTAAATGTTTTTCCCACACGTCCAAAAGCTGTAAGTGTTTCATTGTCGAAAGGTGAATTTAAGTTTGTTCTAAATGATACAACAGACCCAGGTACAAAATTAAAATCTGTACTAATTTGATCTATGGTCTTCGTATAAGCTACTCTAGCAAAAACATTACTAGCGTTGTATAAATTATAACTTCTATAAAATAAACTTACATTATGAATACTTGCATTCATAACCTCTGAATTTCCTGCAAAAAAAGCATTATAACCGTTAGCTACCAACCCTTTAGCTAATTGATTTACGTCTGTAAAATTAACCTGTTGTCTATAATCAAACGTCAAACTTTCACTACGTTTAAATTGCATGATCATTTTAAACTCAGGTAAGAGTTTTTGAAACGTATCTTCAAAGAAATCTGTACCGTATTGAGAATTATTTGTATTGTATGCATGAGCTGTAAACCCTGGACTAAAAGTAAAAATACCTGACTTTACTCTATATCTTAATCCAAGATATAAGTCTGAGAACTTATACTCTATATCATTAGCAGTCTGTAAATCTGTTCCAAAAGTCGGAATTGGATCTAAGGTTGTTCCTTGATTATCTAACACTTGGAAGAATCTAGAATCAAAATTCTGTTTGCTCAATATAGTACCCCCAACAATATTTAAATTACTTTTTTCATTTAAAATGTAATAGTAATCTAATTTTGCATCTAATTGATTAGACTTTACGCGTCTATTTTGATTTAACTCATATAAATCTAAGCCTGTATCTAAACCTAATACGTTTGCTGTACTATCAAAACCATCAGCTGCAGGAGAATTGTTGTTTGTAGGATCATTTTCTAATAATGCTACATAAAATGGGTCTTCATCTTGTAAAAGATGTTTCATTTCCAAAGCAAGAATATTTTTTTCGTTGATGGTATAAAAATAACTTAAACTCTGATTAATTTTATAAGGGGTAGATTTTTCTAATTCTGAAATATCACTCAACACTTGCGAGTTTACATTATCTGTTCTTCGTTCGTTAGAAAACCTTCCTGTTACATCATAATTTACTTGACTATTAAAGTTCTTCTTGTAAATACTTCTAAAATTAAACAAACCTGTGTTACTAAATTGATCTGTTAGGCTTTGAACAAAATCATTTCTAGAAGGGTCATCATTAAAACTTTGAGTGGTATTGTTTTTTTGACCATTACTATTGCTAGACCATATTAAAAACCCACTTAAATCTAATTTTTCAGTTGGTGAGTAACTATAATTAACAGCACTTAATTTGGTTTCTATTCTATTAGCATTTCTTGAATTTGCATTTAAAAATCCTAAACCTGCACTTCCTAAACTTAAATTTGTTCCGTTTGATGGACTTTGACTTCTAAAACCACCGCCAAAACCTCTGATGTCATTTCTATCCAATACTACATCACCAAGATTATTAAGATCTCCTATGATATTAATGGTGTATTTTGGGGTATAATAAAATAATTTTGGCTGAAAAAGGTATAATTCATCGTTTGTAGCATTTCCTAACCCAGCGGTAACATCACCAAACCAGAAATTCTTTTTCCCTTCTTTAAGTTTTATATTTATGGCTACTCTGTCTTGATTGTCTTGAACTCCTCTTAGCTGACTAACGTCTCCGTAATTTCTTAAAACTTGTATTTTATCTACTGCATTAGAAGGAATATTCTTTGTGGCTAATTTTGTATCACCACTAAAAAACTCTTTACCATCTACCATTATTTTCTCTACAACTTTACCTTCCACTTCAATTTCACCAGCATCATTAACCTCAACACCTGGTAATTTTTTTAGTACATCTTCAAGCTTTCGCTCAGATCCGTTTTTAAATGAATCTGCATTATAGATAATAGTATCTCCTTCAATTCGAACAGGCATTTTAGACACAATTGTAATTTCATCTAACATGTTGTCATTTGACATTTTGTAGTTTTTAATCACATCTGAATCTGTTGTTTTTACAAAATCATCAACAGATTTTAATCCTATATAACTAATTTTAATGTTATATACTGTATTTTTTTGTAGGTCTAATTTGTATTGTCCATTGGCATCTGTAAAGCCATAAGAAACAATTTTTTTAGACACAGTATCTAGAGCTATTACATTTGCCATTTCTAGAGGACCAATACTGTCTTTAACAACACCCGATAATTTAATTTGAGCATTAGTAATTAATGTAGTCATGAAAATGACTAGTGTAAGTATCTTTTTAATATTCATTTTTTGATTTTCTTAATTTAGAATTTTCTTCCTCCACCTCTTCTGTTTTGGAAGCGCTCTCTTAATTCTTCTGATTTTTGTTTCATCATTACATCATATTCGTCTCTGGAAACTTCTTTACCTTTAGAGGGCTTTTTAATTTCAACAACTTCCTCAGGGTTGATAACAATTTCCGTACAAAGCATTGTAGTTCTACCTGCATTAATTTCTAAAATTAAACCTGGTAGGCCCCAATATCTTTCAGGTCCTGCACTAACAGGGATTTGAGGAGTATACCATGCAGTAACTAACTGAGTTTTAACTGGTGGTTTAGCTTGTTTTGTTTTGGTTGAATCATTCTTTTTTGAACCACTTCCCCTTCTGCTAAAAATACTTCCCCAATCTATTTCCTTGTCTATTTTTATCATGGTAGCTTTGTAACAAGTATACTGTCCTATTTGTCTAGTTTCACCGGACATTTCCCATTGAGGTAATTCCATATCTTCCTGAACTCTAAAACGTTTGCTAAACTGCTCTACATCCTCAATCATTTCCTTAGACTTAAGATCTTTGTATATAGAGCCTTGTCCGTTACTTCTACCCCAACTTGGCCCTGAAGTACCAGGAGCATCAAGTGTTACATTCTCTTTGAATGATGATTCAGATTTATTAAAACTAAGCGTATATGTTTTCTCTAAAAAATTTTTGAAGCGCGCTTTCATTTGTTTTTTCTGCTGCTCACTCATTTTATCAAAACGAGACATATCAATAGTTCTTTTAGACATGTAGGTTGCTTTACCTTCAAACTTTTTTTGAGAAAAAGTAACCATAGTGAATAAAAGTAGTAATAGGGTAGTTAGTTGTTTCATAGTTTTTTGTTTAATTAATTTGTGTAAATGTAATTTTATTAAAAAACTATATGACTTAAAAAAAACTTAAAAGTTTAATTGTAGACCAAAAAAGCTTTTGTTTACCCACCAATTTGAATTCTCATCCCACCGTCTCTAGTCTTGTAACGATCCATCATCTCTTTTGTTTTTTCTTTAGCAATATCTTCAAACTTTTTTCTTGCAACTATTTTCCCCTTAACAGGTTCTATAATTTCTTTAACTTTTTTTGGGTTTAATACTAATTCCGAGCATACAATTGTTAGATCTCCGTCATTAACTTCTAATATTAACCCTGGTAAACCTCCATAATTGTTAGGCCCATTACTTACTGGAACATCTGTGGTATACCAAGCAACTAGGGTTGTTTTTTTTGTAACTTTTTCTTCCTTTACTTCACCATCAATCATATTAATTTCAATACTCTCTTCCTCTCTTTCATACACCGCTTTATAACAAGTATAGATACCAATATTCTTTGTTTCTCCTGTTAATTCCCAATCATAGGCTACAAGATTATCTTTTATCAAAAAGACTTTTCCCATCAATTCTGTTTTATGAGCCATTCTATTTTGAGAAATATTTTTATACAATATATCTGAACTTCCATCGCCACCCATCACCATTACCATTACACCACCATTAGCTGATGGCCCTTTGGGAGCATCTAATTCTTGTTCTTCTTTATACATAGACTCTGATTTAGTGAAATCTAGTGTAAAGGTCTTTTGAAACATTTTTCTCATTTGAGCCTCCATTTGTTCTTGAATCCCTGGATTTGCAGCCATGGTAGTACTATCTAATTCAAATGATGATTTTCTGTGTGTCTTGTAAGTAGCTCTTCCTGAAAAGTCTTGAGCAAACATGCTTCCTGAAATAAGACAAGAAAACATAAAAGTTTTTAACATTAATAGCTTCATATTTTTTAGTTTATCGTTTAACATTATTAATTCCACAAAGATGATCTAGAAATTTGACTTATTGAGTTAATGAGTGTTAACGTTTGTTAACCAATTGTTTTAATAATAATTTACTTATTACATTTGAGAAATGGACGCAAAAAAACAGCATTGGACTTTATATTTTATCACTACAACAATCGTCTTAACTATTGCGGTTCAATTGTATTGGAATTACAATAATTACTTAGAAAATAAACAAAGAGTACTGAATGAAATTCAAAGCAGCCTTGACACTACCATTGATGAATACTATACAGATCTTTCTAAATCTAATTTTTTTACTATCATAGACTATGATAGCATTAATAGTAAAAGTAGCTTTTTAAAAGATTTTTGGAATGAGGATATTAATTCATCAAAGTCTAAAGTTAGCATTTCCTCCATCAAAATTAGTTCTGATTATAACGGAGATACAGATGTCAGTAAAATTCCAAAAAAATTAGCAGAAATTTATGGGTCTTCTATTTTCATCACCGATACTATTAATTTTGAATATAACGATAAAAAAGTCACCCCTAAAACGTCAACTAAATACAAACCAGAAGTTCAAAGGCTTAAAATTAATTCTGATAGTTTGAAATTTATAAAAGGTATTCAATCAGTAGCGATTGCACTTAATAATGATGATATAAATTTTACCAGACTAGATTCTATTTTCACTAATCAACTTTCAAAAAAAGGCATCAAAACACCTCATTATCTGGTTTTACTAGAAAAAGATATTAAAGTTGGGGGAAGCAATAAAGCCAAAGATATTGAACTAAGCTTATTTTCAAATTCTAAATCTACTTTTTTAAGACCAGATCAAAATTTGAGAGCTTATTACAAAGACCCTACCATTCAAGCGTTGAAAAAAAGCTCTACAGGAATTTTATTATCATTATTATTGTCTCTTTCGGTAATTTTTTGTTTGGTTTATTTATTAAAAATAATAAGTACCCAAAAAGAGTTAGCTGAAATTAAAAATGATTTGATTAATAATATCACCCATGAGTTTAAAACTCCAATAGCAACAATTTCGACCGCAATTGAGGCCATAGAAAGCTTTAATGTTTCAGATAATAAAGAAAAAACAAAACAATATGCCGCAATTTCAGCATTTCAGCTTAAAAAATTACATCAAATGGTTGAGAAATTATTGGAAACCGCTACGCTAGATTCTGAAAGTTTAATGCTACAGAAAGAACCAACAAATATTGTTGATTTAATAGCTAAAATTGCTAAGAAATTTGAATTATTAACCAAAAAAGAGATCAACTTCAAAACAAATATAGATTCGAAGATATTAAAAATAGATCGCTTTCATTTTGAAAATGCTATCTCAAATTTAGTTGATAACGCCATTAAATATGGTGGAGATAGTATTGAAGTTAATCTAAATTCTGTATTGAATGTAACTGAGATTTCTGTTGCAGATAATGGAAAAGGAATAGATAAGAGCCAACAAGAAAGAATTTTTGACAAATTTTACCGAGTGCCTAAAGGCAATACCCATGATGTAAAAGGTTTTGGGATTGGTTTGTATTACACCCAAAAAATTATAGAAAAACACAATGGTTCTATAAATGTTTCATCAAATTTTGATAACACCATCTTTAAATTACAGATCCCTAATGAGTAAAATAAAAATTGTTTTAGCAGAAGATGAACCTAGTTTAGGTCAAATTCTTAAAGAAAGTCTAGAAACCAGAGGTTTTTTAGTATATCATGCTCCTAATGGTAAAGTTGCCTATGATTATTACCTTCAAAGAAACCCGGATATATTAGTACTCGATGTTATGATGCCAATAAAAGATGGATTTACTTTAGCTAAAGAGATACGTAAAGAAAATACCTCTATTCCTATTATTTTTTTAACTGCTAAGTCTCAAACAAAAGATGTTTTGGACGGTTTTGACCATGGAGGAAATGATTATTTAAAAAAACCTTTTTCCATGGAGGAGTTAATTGTTAGAATTAAAGCGCTACTAGATCGAAATGAAATTAAAGAGGATACGTCAAAAATTGCTATTGGCAACTATATTTTTAATTATACCAAACAAGTACTTCATATCTCAGATGAAGAGGTTTTGCTAACTAATAAAGAATCAGAATTATTATTTCACTTATCAGAAAAACGAAATGATATATTGGACCGGTCTTTTATTTTAAAGAAATTATGGGGGAATGACGATTTCTTTAACGCTAGAAGTATGGATGTGTTTATTACTAAATTGAGAAAAAAGCTTTCAAAAGACACAAAAATTAAAATTATTAATGTGAGAGGCATTGGGTATAAACTTACAATTTAGTTAGGTTAGATTTCTAAATTTTAAGTATCTTTAGCTTCCCTTTTTTAATTTTTTTTATACGAATCTATGCACATAGCTATTGCCGGAAACATTGGTGCCGGAAAAACTACTTTAACTAAATTATTAGCAAGACATTACAACTGGAAGCCTCATTATGAGTCTGTTGACGAAAATCCTTATCTAGACGATTTTTATGGTGAAATGGAACGATGGTCCTTTAACTTACAAGTATACTTTCTAAACAGTCGCTTTAGTCAAATTCTAGAATTGAGAAAAAGTGGTAAGAATATTATTCAAGATAGAACTATCTATGAAGATGCACATATTTTTGCCCCTAACCTTCACGCGATGGGATTAATGACAAATAGAGACTACCATAACTATAATTCTCTTTTTGAATTGATGGAAAAACTAGTAACACCTCCAGACTTACTAATTTATCTAAGAGCAGATATATCTACATTAGTAAGTCAAATTCACAAAAGAGGAAGAGAATATGAAAACTCTATAAGTATTGATTATTTAAGTAGATTAAATGAACGATACGAAGCATGGATTTCTACCTATAAAAAAGGGAAATTATTAGTTATTGATGTAGATAATCTAGACTTTGTGGCTAATCAAGAGGATTTAGGATATATAATAGATAGAATAGATTCACAGATAAATGGCCTATTCTAATAAAAAATAATTTCTCTATTTTTTTAAAATAAACATTCTTTTGTAACATTATGAGAGGGTCTTCCGTATAATAATATACAAGTACAAAATTAACAGCTAAAGAATTCCACAAATTAGATGAGACAACTTAAAATTACGAAGCAAGTAACTAACAGAGAAACTGCTTCATTAGACAAGTATTTACAGGAAATTGGAAAAGTAGATTTAATTACTGCTGACGAAGAAGTTGAATTAGCTCAACGAATTAAAGTTGGAGACCAAACTGCCTTGGAGAAATTAACGAAAGCAAATTTACGATTTGTTGTCTCAGTAGCTAAACAATATCAAAACCAAGGTTTAACATTACCTGATTTAATTAATGAAGGAAATTTAGGTCTTATTAAAGCTGCCAAGCGTTTTGATGAAACTAGAGGGTTTAAATTTATATCTTATGCCGTATGGTGGATTCGTCAATCTATTTTACAGGCCTTAGCAGAACAGTCTCGTATTGTTCGTTTACCTCTAAACAAAATTGGATCTATTAATAAGATTAATAAAATGTACGCTTTCTTAGAACAAGAAAATGAGCGTCCTCCAAGTGCGGAAGAAATTGCGAAGAAGCTAGATATGACTGTTAATGACGTAAAAGAGTCTATGAAAAATTCTGGTCGTCACGTATCTATGGATGCTCCTTTAATAGAAGGTGAAGACTCAAATTTATACGATGTTCTAAATTCTGGTGAATCACCAAACCCAGATAGAAAATTATTACACGAATCTTTACGTATAGAAATAAATAGAGCTCTAGAAACTTTGACACCAAGAGAGGCAGATGTTGTTAAGTTGTATTTTGGTTTAGGAGAACACCAACCAATGACTTTAGAAGAAATTGGAGAGACTTTTGATTTGACTAGAGAAAGAGTTCGTCAAATAAAAGAAAAAGCAATTAGAAGATTAAAACATACCTCTAGAAGTAAAATATTAATGACCTACTTAGGATAATAGGACGTTGTCAATAAAAGATTAAAAACTCTCGAAAATTCTTCGAGAGTTTTCTTTTTTATATCCTTATTTTTACTTTAGAAATTAAATTTTTCAAAAAATGAGTAAACTAATAGCACCATCAATTCTAGCCGCAGATTTTGCCAATTTACAAAGAGATATAGAAATGGTTAATGCGAGTGAGGCAGATTGGTTTCATATAGATATTATGGATGGTGTATTTGTACCTAATATCTCTTTTGGTATGCCAGTTTTAAAAGCCATTTCAAAACATGCAACTAAAACTATAGATGTGCACTTAATGATTGTAGATCCTGATAGATATATTAAAACTTTTGCAGAACTAGGAGCTTCTATTTTAACCGTTCATTACGAAGCTTGTACACACCTACATAGAACTATTCAAGCTATTAAAGACGGGGGTATGAAAGCTGGTGTTGCGTTAAATCCTCATACACCTGTTGCTGTATTAGAAGATGTAATAACAGATGTAGACCTAGTTTGTATTATGAGTGTAAACCCGGGTTTTGGCGGACAGTCATTCATAGAAAATACCTACAAAAAAGTATCTCAATTAAAACATTTAATTGAATTTTCTGAATCTAATTGCCAGATAGAAATAGACGGAGGAGTTACTGATAAAAATGCAAACAAACTTATTGAAGCTGGTGCAGATGTTTTGGTTGCTGGCAGCTATGTGTTTAAGAGTGATCATCCAATTGACACCATCTCAAATCTTAAAAATCAAATTGCCTAAAATTGTATTCAGTAGTTGATATAGAAACCACTGGAAACGGTCCTAAAGGTCAAAAAATAACAGAAATATCTATCTTTAATTTTGATGGAAATCAAATTATAGATGAATTTACTTCGTTGGTAAACCCAGAACAAAAAATTCCACATTTTATAACCAATCTTACAGGCATCACCGAAGCCATGGTAAGAACTGCTCCAAAATTTTATGAAATTGCAAAAAAAGTAGAGGAATTTACAAAGGATACTATTTTTGTTGCTCATAATGTAAATTTTGATTACAATATTATTAGAGATGAATTTAAAAGTTTAGGCTTTAATTTTAAAAGAAAAAAATTATGTACCGTTAGATTGACGCGCAAAATAATTCCAGGACTCCCATCTTATAGCCTGGGTAATATTTGTGAATCTGAAGGTATAAAAATAGCCGCTAGGCACAGAGCTAAAGGAGATGCAGAAGCTACTGTAGAGCTTTTCCGAAGGCTCATTAAAAGAGATACTAATTTTACCATCAATAGTTTTTTAAACTCGCGATCTAGAGAGGCCACATTACCCCCCTTAGTAGACAAACAAGTTGTTGATAAATTACCAGAAACGCATGGTATTTATTATTTTAAAAATCAACAAAAAGAGATTATTTATGTTGGTAAAGCCAATAATATTAAACAACGAGTTATCAGTCATTTTTACGACAAAAAGAAAAAAGAAAGAACCATGTGTCTAGAAACTGCTGATATTTCTTTTAAAGAAACCGGGAGTGAGTTGATAGCACTTTTACATGAATCTTCAGAAATTAAGAAACACTACCCAAAATTTAATAGAGCACAACGAAAATCTGGTGAAGCCGTTGCAATGTTCTCCTATGAAGACCAAAAAGGCATAGTGCATTTAGCGTATAATAGATTAAAATTAATCTCAAAACCACTCATGAAATTCTATTCGGTTGCAGAATGTAGAAATGTGTTAGAAAAAGTATGTTCAGAATTTAATCTTTGTCCTAAATACTGCCATCTTCAAACGAATGTTAATTCCTGCTTTCATTATCAACTGAAACAATGCAAAGGAGTGTGTTCAGGTAAAGAATCTCCTAATGATTATAATAAAAGAGTTTATGATGCTATAAATTCTTTAGGGCTTCAAACAGAAGACTTAGTTATTAAAGAAAAAGGCAGGAACACCAAAGAAATTGGTTTTGTTTTGATTTTAAATGGGATTTACCAGGGTTTTGGTTATGTAGATAAGAAAATAAAACTTGAAGACACAAATGATTATCAACTGTACCTTCAACCTCAGCAAGACAATAGAGATGTTCAAAGAATCTTAAGGTCTTATTTAACAAAGAAGTGAATAGAATCACAGGGAATTTCTTTAATTTGATAATTTACAATACTAGTTGTAACTAATGCACCGTCGCTATTAATAGATTTCTGGTGGTATTAAAAAATTAAATCATATTAGTTTTATTGTGCAATTAATAATTATTATATTTAAACACAAACCATCTGCTGGATTAGTTGATAAACAAGTATTTATGGCAGTTTGAAAATTACCGTCTGTAATTGCTGTTTGAGAATAAGACACTGTAGATAGTATCATTATAAATAATATGATAATCTTTTTCATTATAGATTATTTACTAAGATATAAAAAAACACAAAATTAACTTTAAACGCCCCCTAAATAGCCCCCCATCTAACAACAAAAGAGCTACATTTTACTGTAACTCTTTCATTATTAAGTGACCCCGATAGGATTCAAACCTATAACCGCTGGAGCCGAAATCCAGTGCGCTATTCAGTTGCGCCACGAGGCCTTATATTTTATGCTAAATTTTTTCTGACAATTCCGGAAATTGTTTTACCATCTGCCTGGCCTGCCAATTGTTTTGATACCATCCCCATTACTTTCCCCATGTCTTTCATGCCTTCTGCTCCAGTTTTAGCAATAGTTTCTAATACTACTTTCTCTATGGCATCTTCAGACAATGCTTCTGGCAAAAACTTCTCAAGAACTGCAATTTCAGCTAATTCTGGATCTGCTAAATCTTGCCTTCCTTGGTCAATAAAAATTACAGCACTATCCTTACGCTGTTTCACTTGCTTTTGGATAATCTTCATTTCTTGGTCTTCTGTTAAATCATCTCCTGCCCCAGTTTCTGTTTTTGCTAATAAAAAAGCAGATTTAACAGCTCTTAATGCTTGAAGAGCAACAACATCTTTAGATTTCATTGCTGTTTTTAATTCTTCCATTATTTGTTTTTGCAAGCTCATAGGTATATTGTTTTAGCGGTATCAAAGATACAATTCTAATCCTGTTTTTTTATTTTTTTTAGATATAATACATTCTTATTATAATCGATAACAGCTTTCCCTTTTTGTAAAATATCAGCTCCTATAATTCCATGAACCTCCTCTGCTTCGTGCAGAGTTAGGGCTTTATTTACATGAACTAAATCAAATAACACCAAACTAAAGTTTTTATTCTTCCATTTTCCAATCTCTAAAATATTATTTTCAGATTGTTGGGTTTCCATATCTGTTGCACCAGCTCCTGCTGCCTTAGTTTCACTTTTTTCTGCTTGAATTTTAAAATAATCTATCATGCCAATTCCAACGCAAGAATTTGAAGCCCCAGTATCTAAAATAAACCTACCTGCTACCCCATTAATAGTCGCATCTAGTTCCATGTGATTGGTAATCATTTTCTTTAGAGGTATTTGAATGTATTTCTTTTTATACAATAGTTTTTTTAGACCACTCATTTAAATGTATTTTTGAAGTGTCAAAAATACATTTAAATAAATTATTTTTCTGACAACACTTTTTGTTTTGTTCAACAAGCATTAGGCATCATAACATGATAACAGATACGCACACACATTTATATTCAGAGCAATTTGATCAAGATAGAGACGCTATGATCCAAAGAGCCAAAGATGCTGGAGTTCAGCGATTTTTTATTCCTGCAATTGATAGTAGTTACACTGAAAGAATGTTTTCTCTAAAAGAAAATTATCCAAGTGATGTATTTTTAATGATGGGATTACACCCTACCTCAGTAAAAGAAAACTTTAAAAGCGAATTACAACATGTTAAAGATTGGATAGATAAAAAATCATTTGTTGCTATTGGTGAAATAGGAATTGATTTATATTGGGATAAGACATTTCTAGCCGAACAACAAGAGGCTTTCAAGTTACAAATACAATGGGCAAAACAAAAAAATATTCCAATTGTAATTCATTGCAGAGATGCTTTTGACGAAATTTTTGAGATATTAGAACAAGAAAAAGCACCTAATTTACGTGGTATTTTTCATTGTTTTACTGGAACTTTGGAGCAAGCCAAAAAAGCAATTTCATACAACATGAAGCTTGGTATTGGAGGAGTAGCCACATTTAAGAATGGAAAAATAGATACATTTCTTTCTCAAATTTCATTACAACATATTGTTCTAGAAACTGATGCACCCTATCTAGCTCCTGTTCCTTTTAGAGGAAAGAGAAATGAAAGCAGTTATATTACCCATGTTATTGAAAAATTAGCCGCTATTTATGAGGTTTCCTTCCATGATATTGCTAAAATTACAACTGAAAATTCAAAGGAAGTTTTTGGAATATAAGTTCACATATTATAAAACTCCCATAAATTTGTAAACTTTAGTTGTTGTTTAACAACTTTAAGTATAGGTTTAGATCACAAATAGAAATTCATTTATTAAAAAACCCTAAAACAACAATCACTGTTTTAGACTAATTCTAGGATAACTACGTTACTAGTATATGATAAAAAAAGGCTGGTTTTTATTGCTATTCTTTATTGGCTTTTTTGTCAATGGTCAAAATATTTCATCAGATTTTAGATCTAAGAAAATTATGGTTTCTAAAGACACCATTAAGTTTGATACTGTTGCAATAAATCCTCAAAATTTTAGAGTTTTAGATCGTCAAAAAAAAATACTATATCCTACTGAATATGAAGTTTTATATAACAAAGCTCTTTTAATTATTGATGCTGCAACCTACAAGGAAATTACCATTGAATATTTTAAATACCCAGAATTTATAACAAAAACATACAGCCCTTTTGATAAACGTTTTATTGTGCCTAACAATAGCAATACAAACACACTTTATAGCTTAACAACTAACAAGAAACCATCTGAGTTAACATTATTTGAAGGTTTAAAAACAAGTGGATATATAAACAGAGGAATTACCTCAGGAAATAATCAAAGCACCGTAACAAATTCTTCAATGGATATAAACATTGAAGGAAAACTTTCTGACAAAGTATCTATTCGCGCTAATATATTTGATACAAATATTCCTCTACAAGAAAATGGTTATTCACAAAGTATTACAGAATTTGATAGAATATTTATAGAATTATATAGCAAAGATTGGCGAGTGAAAGCCGGAGATATTAGTTTAAAGAATGAAAAAAGCTACTTTTTAGCTTTTGAAAAACAAGTATCTGGTTTAGAAGTTGAAGCAAACCTTACTAAAAAAACCAATGCAGCTGCATCAGGGGCTATTGTAAGAGGGCAGTTTAGTTCTTACAATTTTATTGGGCGTGAGGGAAATCAGGGGCCTTATAAAATATTTGGCCCCAATAATGAACCTAACTTTGTAATCATTGCCGGTAGTGAAAAAGTGTTTGTAAATGGCTCTGCTATTTCCAAAGGTATAAATGATGATTATCTGATAGATTACAATATTGGCGAAATTCGTTTTAACACTACTTTTCCCATCACTAATGATATGCGTATTCGTGTAGAATTTCAATACTCAAACAGAAATTACAATAGATTTGTAAGTTATGAAAAAGCAGAATATAAAGATGATAAAATTGAACTCTCTGGATATTTTTACAACGAAAATGATGTCAAAAATCAGCCAATACAGTCAAATCTAACAGAAATTCAAAAAGAAGTTTTAGCAAACGCTGGTAACAATACAGATTTAATGGTGGGAGAAAGTGCCTATCCAGATGTATATGATGCAAACAGAATTCTGTATAAAAAAGTACAAACCGGAACAACAGAATATTATGAATATTCTACCAACCAAAATGATGATTTATTTACGGTAACGTTTAAAAATGTTGGCACTAATGAAGGAGATTATATATTAGAGAACACATTTGCCAATGGAAATGTATTTTTATATGTTGGAACTAATCTAGGAAACTATCGTCCAATTACACAATTAATAGCTCCAACAAAATTGCAAGTAGCTGTTCTGAATTCTACGTTTAGACCAAATAACAAGTCTGTAATTTCATCAGAATTAGCATTTAGTAATAGTGATCAAAATTTGTTCTCTACCATAGATAACAATCTAAATAAGGGAGCTGCTACAAAGCTACAATGGAAACAACTATTGTTAGATAAGAAATGGAAACTCACTAGTGATGTAAACTACCTGTTTATACACAAGAATTTTAAAACCATTCAACGATTTCAATCAGTAGAGTTTAATAGAGATTGGAATTTAGTTAATCCATCAGGTAACCAACAACAAATAGGCGTTGATATTAGCCTAAAAAACGGAGAAGAAAATTTCTTAACCTATTCATTTCAACAACTTCAGTTTTCAGATAATTTTGATGGGAATAAGCATCTAATCAAGTCTAAAATGCAATTTAATACTACCTCTTTTTATACAAATAGTAGTTTTTTATCAAATAACTCTACGCTACAAAACAATACTTTTCTTAGGGTAAAAGCTGGATTAGAGCAGAGTCTGTCTAGTTCCTGGATTGGTGGATTTTTAAATCTAGAAACTAATGATGGAAAAATAAAACCGTCTCAAGAATCTATTCTTACCAATCATAGATTTAAAGAATATGAAGCATATGTAGGTGTAGGAGATAGCACAAAAGTATATGCAAAAATTGGATATAGTTATAGAGATAATGACAGCATAAGAAATAATAAGTTTACAGAAATAAACAATAGAAAAACCTACTACTTAGATGCTAAAATTATTAAAACAGAACAAACTAATCTTTCTTTATTTGCAAATTACAGAGAAACAAAAAATACCTTTTCAGACAATCAAAAGTCATTAAATTCAAGAATTATTTACAACCAACGCTTTTTTAAAAATTTTATTACTCTTGGCACTAGATACGAAA
>Ga0206682_10000849_pt1 | contig 31777 bp, 29 predicted proteins | sample M240m12015metaG_FD_155444 | JGI IMG/M metagenome (GOLD analysis project Ga0206682, IMG submission 155444) | Ammonia-oxidizing marine archaeal communities from Monterey Bay, California, United States - M2 40m 12015 | ecosystem: Environmental > Aquatic > Marine > Intertidal zone | place: USA...
ACCGTTCCGTGTTCATGCTGTGGCCGGTTGGTGTATGGATGGTGATGCGGTGATCACCGTCGCCGTCAACAGAGGAAATTAGGGTGAAACGGTGCGCTGGGTCGACCTTGCTTTGGTAGAACCGTGTGCCGATCACCATGATGCGCTGACGTTGTTTACCCTGCAGTGGAATGGTGTCGTACATGCATGGTCGGAGAATTCCATCTTCTATTGAGAATTCCTCACTCACCTCGTATTCAGGTTCGAGGTAGCGGTCGAGGTGCATCTTCATGAGCGCCCCAAGGTGTCCTTTCCAGTAGCGCGAATCGCGTTGGGTTTTGGTTGCGTTGAGGAACGTGAACATCTTAGAATCAAACATGTTTTGCCGGGTTAGTTTTGGCATCAATGCATGTGCGGCTGCCTTCGCATCTGCGTACGCCTTCATATCGACTGAAACTCGTCCAAAAGACGATTCAATTGTGAAGATTGGGTCCGTTGTGTTCTCTTGCTTTTGCTTCTTTTCTTCGTCCATACATGTCACGCTTCCTTTGCTTTACCCGACGCCGATGCCCCAATCGGGGGTTTTATTCGTCGCCACAAGAATAACCTCCGAGGGTATATGAAGGCGCGAAATGATGTGGCCATCACTCGCGAAGGAATCAAACGACAGGGGCGGCTCGACGGTGTTGAGGGGAGTTCATGGCGGGTCCATCCAAAGTCGAATTTCCCGGGCAGAAAAAGCAACGTGTCCGCATGCGCGGGACGAAGCACGCCAACGAAGCCACAGCGAATCGCATCAAGCGAGAGTTGGCACAATTGCTTGAAGATCCGGAAGAAAAACTTCCCACGATGCTGTGGAAGGGGCGGCTTCGTTGGGGCCGAACGGACCCTGTGACGAAAACGCTCAGGGAACTCAAAACTATCATCAAGAAGAAGAATGATGTTCGGTGGCTTGGAAAGCGAATGATGGCAAAGCGCGGCGATCCTGTTGCCAAGGCATTTGCCGGTTCATTGCACGCCGCTCACGATGAAGATTTTACCATGGTTGGGAAATTCAGTTCGGGCTCCTTCGGAGGTGCGTCGTTCATCCGACGTGGAGACGGTAAGCAAGGCTACCTTGCTGGCCTGCAAAACCATTCCCACCTCACACTGCGCATGCTGCCGTGGGAAGATCATGCCAAGCGAGGCATGTACTTCTTCACTTGGAAAGGAGGCTTTGTCTGCACTGGGCCGAAACCATCCCCTCCAGATGAATGGCTCGAAGATGTCCTTGATCGATCTCGATTCGATTTCACCAAGGACGATGGAATTCCGCTCCCAGTTTGGGTGACAAAGGATCTCGATCCGAACGCAGTGCTGGAATTCAATCCAAGCGCTGATGGATACGTCCGTTTCACATTCAAACACGGGCCTGTTGTGGCGATCGGTTTCGATGCACTTGGGGAATCTGGGAAGAAAGAAGCTTCCTTCATTCACCACCTTGCTCTCTCGATGCTTCCTCCCTTCTTGCCTTCAATCCTCACCATTGAAGCAAACTGGGCGCCAAAAGGATGGCCTGAAGGAAAGGCACTCCCGGAGGCATCCGCAGAAGGGATTGACAAAGTCATCGATGCATGGCAGGGCCTCACAATGAATGAGGGATTGATTGCGATGGCGGTTCAACGGGCTGTGATTGACGCTATTGACGAAGGTTTGGTCCTCGGAGACACCTGGATTGAAGGAAACAATCTCGACGCAATCGAACAGGGTCTTGCTGACCATGCCGGGTCAATCGATGAGCGCCATCTTGCTGCCCACATGCTCCTTGCTTCAATGGGCGAGGGCCCAACTGATGAAGTTGGAATGAGAATCAATCCAAGAGGGGACATTGCTGACCGCAAGGGACAGGCATTGGAGATTATGGCTGGTACAAGCTGTGGAAACATTCTCGGCACACTGTGGGAAAAGTGGGGCATGGCGGGCCTGGCTGGGCTCGGGATTGAAGGCGTTGAGGCTGAAGAAATCTGGAAGAAACAGAACAAGAAGCCACAGCCCTTCGGCACCTTCCTCAAAGGCCTTGATTCTGCCCGAAGTCAAGCGCGCCGCGTGGCTCGATTCCCAAGCCGAAGTGGAGAATTTGATGGTGCTGCTGGTAAAATCCACGATCTTGTTCTCCAAGGTCTGCTTGATGGGATCGGTAAAGCAGAGCGGGTGGCAACGTCCCGTCATCCATCGATTGATGAAGCAGCCGCCTCGTGGGCTTGGTTGCTCGCAGCAGGTCGCTCGGCTGGACAAGATTGGCACTTTGAATCAAATGCAAGAGATCGCGCTGGGGCTTGGCTCGCCGCAACAAAAACCTTGCTTGCTGCTGGGGAATCCTTGCTCGCTGCTGAATCTGATGAGGTCGATGCATCAAGGGTTGAATGGCAAACTGCCTTCGATGCCTTGAAGGTCGTCACAGGCGAATCCATCTGACTGGTATCAGTGCGGCAGTAGAATCCAAATCGCCACACCGACGAGTGAGGCGCCCAAAACGATGTTCAATCGCTTTGCATTCTGTTGAGAACTGAACGTGCGGCGCAGGGCAACTCCGAAGCCGGACCATACGAGGACTGCTGGATATCCAGCGAAGGCATTGAGTGCCACAAGCGCCACTTTTGCAGCAATTCCTTGTCCAAACAACGTGCCCCACGTGGCCATGATCGCGAGGAAATGAATCCACGCCTTCCCGTTGACAAACTGCAACATGGCGCCAGTAACAAAGCCCAGTTGATCTGTGTTCTCGGCCTCCTCAAGTGGTTTGGTTTCCGATTTCGCAATCACATAACCAAGGTAAGCGATGTAGGCGGCCCCAGCATAGGTCAAGAGATCGAAGAAGCCTTGATTTGATTCGATGGCGGTAATAGCGACGCCCACAATCACGCCAAGAACCGACCACCCTGTGAGCATACCAAGCGTGAGAGGGATGGTTGAGCGGAACCCGTGCTGGGCGCCGTGTGCTGCGCAAAGCATGTTGTTGGGCCCTGGTGTGAAACACATTGGGATGATGAAGACGAGCAATGCAATCAGCGCACTGGTATCCATGTACGATCCCTCAATAGGAGGTTCAGACGTTCGCAAATCCGCGCTGGATATCTGCCCACAGGTCTTCGACATCTTCGATTCCAATGCTCATTCGAACGTAGCCAGGCACTAAGCCTGCGCCGTGTCGGACGTCTTCTGGTATCATCATGTGGCTGGAGTTGAAGGGGCACTCGACCAATGATTCAACGCCACCAAGGCTCGTTGCTTCATAGATCATCGTCAGGCCGCGCATGAATTTGAGAGCGGCTTCATCGCCGCCTTTTACCACAAATCCGATCATGCCTGTGCCCTTGGGCATCACGCGTTGAGCGACTTCGTAATCATCATGGGAAGGAAGTGCCGGGTGATTCACGCGTTCAATCATCGGGTGCCCTTCGAGGCGACGCGCAAGATCGACTGCGTTGGAGCAAATCGTAGGCATGCGGACGTGGAGTGTCCTCATGCCACGTTCCAAAAGGTAACTGCTATGTGGGTCTGGCGAGCCACCGAAGTGTACTTTTCGTGGGAAGATTTGAGCAATTAATTCCTTCGAACCAATGACAGCGCCACCGATGATGTCTGAATGGCCACCAAGATATTTGGTGGTTGAATGAATTACTAGGTCAACGCCCATGGACAACGGTTGGCATGCCCATGGCGATGCGAAGGTGTTGTCGATGATGCACAGTAAATTATGTCGCTTTGCGACATCGACCATTGCTGGAATATCACAAACTTTCAGCACAGGGTTGGTCAGTGTCTCGATGTAGAGGATTTTGGTGTTGGGTTGAATGGCTGCTTCGTAGGCTGCCGGATCTCGCATATCGGCCATGGTTGTTTCAATGCCAAAGCGAGGGAGTTCTTCGGTCATGAGACCGTATGTGCCACCATAGACGTCGGTGGAGGCAACCATATGGTCGCCGGAATTGAGAAGGGACATCAAAGTGGTCGAAATTGCCGCCATTCCAGAGGCAAATGTTTCGGCGTCTTCTCCGCCTTCCATTGCAATGAGTTTCTGTGCTGCTGCATCTGAGTTCACGGTGGAAAGGCGGGCGTAAAGAAGGGTGTGTTGTGCACCTGCAGCCCATCCAGCATAGCGTTCATCGGTGAGTTTGTATGTCGAGGATTGAAAAATGGGGGTGTTCACGGCATTACCAATATGGTTGGTTCCACTGTGAACTGCTTTGCTTCCAAAACCTTGGAAGTCGGTTGATTTTTTTCCACTCATCTGCATCCCTCATGCTTGTCGAAACTGTGGCCATCATTTACTCTTCCGAATCAGCATGTGTGAACAATTCGACAACAATGTTGCCCATGAAGAGCGCACCGCCACCGATGAGAATCCACAGGCTCCAGTCAACAAGACCGAGGCCGAGGCCATATGTCGTTGCCCATACCGGCTCAAGCGCATAGATAATGGCTGCTTGAATTGGATGCAAATAGCGTTGGTACATGTTGAGCAAAAGTAAGCAAAAGAACGAACCCCCGATACCTAAGCAAAGCACTGGGATAAGCACCCCATCTGCAAAGATGAAACGCCATTCTTCGATGCTGCGTCCACCTCCGAGCAGGAAGACCATGGCCATAGCACCAAGAGCGACGACTGCAAACGAAGTTTGTGTTACGCCAACTGGGTCCATTACTTGAGTGATCCTCTGCGTGTAGATGATGTGGAGTGCAAAGAAAACGGCGCACACCACCGTCATCACCTCGCCAAAGCCCCACGTCAAGTGGGGAGGACCTTGTATGAATCCGGCACCGAATGTCGCGAGCAATACGCCGAACATTAGCACGCGAGAGGGTTGCGATTTAGTCATAAAAATCGTAATCAGTGCTGTAAACACCACGTAAAGTGAAGTGAGGAACGCGGAGACTGCTGGGTTGATCTCGTCAAGTCCAATCATCTGAGTGACGAAGCCAACAAGCATGACGCCGCCAAGCAAGGCGCCGCCTTTCCACTGTTCTTTGTCTCGCAGTGCGGCTCTTGCTTTTGGAAAGAAGACCACCATCACAAGCGCTGCAATCGCAAAACGAGCTGCAACAAGAACGCCGACCACCCTGTTGCTCCCGTACGCCTCAATCTCTGGTTGGAGTGCGTTGAGCGCCTGCTTCATCCAAATGAACGTTGCACCCCAGACTGATGTGACAACCAAGAGCGCTGCGATGGCTCTTTTTCGTTGATGGGGGGCAAATGACATCATTGCTGACTGAGCACCAGGCCCGACCGTTAACTCCCCCATGGAGCCGCCTCGATGATTCGACTCATGAGGGTGACGCTTCAGACAGTGTCTTTTCAGCAACCACAACGCGAACACTCAAGGGGTGAATGGGGCGTGTCACGGTCATGACCAAGGATGCTGGTGCTGCCGAGCGTATCTGGGAACACCCAATCGAAACCGGGGATGCTCCGAAAAATGGTGAAACATTTGATGCCATCGTTGTGGGCGGAGGCCCAGGTGGTTCGTCCGCAGCAGGCTATTTGGCTATGGCTGGAAAGAGAGTTTTGCTCATCGAGAAAGATGTGTGGCCGCGTGACAAAGTCTGTGGTGACGCGGTCGGAGGAAAGTCACTCGGTCATGTCTCTGCGCTTGGGGTGAAGGCCGACTTAGAATCGACGCCGCATTTCAGAGTGACAGGTATCTTGTTTTCGTCACCAAAGGGAAACAAGGTTCGCGTTCCACTGCCTGAAGAAGATGTTGCGAAGCTTGAGGCTGGCTATTCGCTTCCGCGCGCTCAGTTCGACGCATTGCTCTTCAAGCGATGCCAGGGCATGGTCAGAGAAGCCGGTGGATCTGTAATTCAGGGTGGGGAAGTTCGAAGCGTGCTTTTTGATGATGGCAATGGTGGCGAAGATCCCGGTGAAGGAAGTGGCGACGCACGGCATGCAGCTGGCGTCATCGTCAGAATCGGTGGAAGAAAGGGAGAGGAGTTTACCTTCCACACCCGTGAATTAGTTGGTGCTGCAGGGTATCGATGCCCCGTGGCAAAATCCGTTGTCGAGTCAAGTTACAATGAAGAAATGATGGACAGAGACCACTATTGTGGTGGCTACCGAGAATATTGGCGCAACGTCAAGGGCTGTGAAGCCAAAAGCGGAGACATTGAGATTCACTTTGTTGACACGGTGATTCCTGGCTACTTCTGGCTGTTCCCTGTATCTGATAATGTCGTGAACGTTGGCATCGGCATGGTGATGGGCCTGCTCGACAAACAGAAGAAGAAGTTGAAAGCCCTTCAAGCCGACGTCATCGCCAATCATCCAATGTTCAAGGATCGCTTTGCTGAGGCAGAGATGGTGCCGGGTTCGGCGAAAGGCTGGCAACTTCCATTCGGCTCACCCCGTAAGAAAGCCAAGATGAATCCTCGCCGCTCAAGCATGAATGGGGTCCGATTGGTCGGCGATGCTGCGTCCCTCGTTGATCCGTTTTCAGGTGAAGGGGTTGGAAACGCACTCGTAACGGGAGAAATGGCTGCAAATCACATATTGGATGGAAAAACACCCATCGAGTATCAAGAGGAAGTTTGGAAGGTGCTCGGCCCCGAACTCATCAATTCCTATCGGATGCAAAAGTTGAGCCGCCGTTCATGGTTGCTCAACTGGTTTGTCGGAAAGGCGGAAAAGAAACCTGCTTTGCAAGAAATGATGACGGAAATGATTGCGAGTAAAGAAGCGCAAGAAAACCTTCACTCGCCTTGGTTCATGATGAAAACATTGCTCTTCTGAGGTGCAGGCATGGATGCAAGACTCGACGGAATTGAAGCGGTCTTCCTGGACCTCGACGGTACAATTTACCTCGGTGGCGAACTGATTCCTGGCGCAATGGAGTTCCTGGACCGATGCGATGAGCAGGGAGTCGCACGGTACTTCCTTTCAAACAACTCGAGCCGTTCAGTCTCACAATACCTCAAGAAATTGGAAGGGTTTGGAATTCCTGCAGTCGAAGAGGATGTGCTGCTTTCTACCCACGACCTCTTGGCGTGGCTCAAAAAAGAAGCCATCACTGAAACTTGGCTTATTGGAACCGAGGGCATGCGGGAAATGATGGAAGCTGTTGGTATTGCCACCCGTTCCACCTCGCCGCAATACGTTGTCCTTGGTTACGATACTGAAATCAATTATGAAAAAATTGCAACTGGCAGCATTCACTTACACGCAGGTGTCCCTTTGGTAGCAAGCCATCCTGACATGGTGTGCCCATCGCCCGATGGAGGTCTACCAGATGTTGGTGCTTACCTTGCGATGCTCAAAGTCACAACAGGCGTCGAACCCGTTCATATCACAGGGAAACCAAACGCTGGAATGATCTTGCATAAGATTGAGGCTTTGGGCCTTGATCCTGCGAAGTGCGCCATGGTTGGTGACCGATTGTACACCGACATCGCCATGGCGACCCGTGCCGGATGTGTTGGCGTCCTCGTGCTGTCTGGAGAAGCGACCATGGCAGATGTAGAATCCCTTCCAACTGGGGCTGAACAGCGCCCTAGCGTTATCGTCGAAAGTGTGGACAGTCTTCTGAGGTGAATGGTTCGTGTCATTCAGCATCCGGTGGAAATGGTGGCGGGCGCGACGGAAGTCGTTTCCCCACGACGAAATCCACAGAGCTGGGGATCTTGCAGAGACGCGTTTAGCAAAACTCTCTCGGGCCGCGGGGCGAAAGAATGGTTGGAAAATTTACGAATCAGTTCGGATTCCTGACCCTGATGGAGGCCGACGGGAAATCGATATGGTCATCATAGGTGGGAACACGATGCTTGTGGTCGAACAGAAGCATTGGGCTGGCTCGTTTGTGATTACAAAAGAACACCATTTCGTTCAAAATAGGAACAATGGAACACAGCACAACCACGACGGTGTGGCAGATCGAATCGCTCGAAAGGCGGACCTTCTTGCTGCCTTACACAACGAACGGCTGGGTCTTACAGGGGATGATGAACTTGACTTCCGAGTCATCGTAGCCATGACCCATCAACGGCTTGAATGGCCAAAAATTCCAAGCGATTTGAAGGCTGAAATGGTGAATGAAGCCGGATTTATCAAATTACTCGAGACGACGCGTCCGGGAGAGCTTAACCAAGACCTCGTTGAAACGCTTGAAGGATTCAACACATGGGATGAGGTTCATCTCAACGGCGGGTTATTGCTGAAAGGTGATGTCTTCGGTCTTGGCCTTGGCAAGGATGTTGACGAATGGTTTGCTGCACGGACATCTGATGTCAATGCACGCCTCAAACAGCGCCGTTCATTGCTCTCATTGTTCTCGAACAACCCCACGGAAGTTCACCTCAGCCGAGGGTCAAAAAACATCGAGGCGAAGGTCCCATTCGGACTCACCCTCAACATGCACGTGGTTGGAGAAAAGCGAAGCCGCGAGGTCGATTGGGCCAATATTGAGCGAATTTTTGTTTCAAAGCCACCTGCTGAATGGGCGGTCCATGAGACGGTAAACAAAGAAAAAGCCTCATGAGGGTTGGTCCGTCGCTGTTTGTTCATGGCCGCAATGTGGATTGAAGCAATCGGACTTCTTGCTGGCGTGATAGGCATTTTTGCTTGGATTCCACAGATCATCGAAGTATGGGTTCACAAACGGCATGAGGGGTTGTCCTTGACTTCATTTGGCGTGGTTTCATTCGCGCTTCTTCTTTGGCTCGTGTACGGCATACTGGTGGATTCGATTGCGATGATTCTTGCAAACATCATGACCTTGAGCGTGATTGGCGCCATCATCGTTGGGGCTCAAAGGGCTCGAAATTCACATCAAATGCCAGATGTGTCGGCGGAATCGTCAAATTAGAATCTTGTGAACAAGAGGCATGGGCGACAACTTTTGGGACGTGGTTTCCGACAAAAAAGAGGATGCCCCCGCCCCAGAATCGCTGAACCCAGAAGTTTCAGAACGTGATTCACCGCAAAAAATGGATCAATTGTGGGATGCACCTGCATCCGAGATTCAGCCGTCACCGGAAGTAAAGGAAGGCTCGCAGTGGTCTGAATTAGAGAAGGAAGACGGTGAAGCCTCGCAGGGAAGTGGGAACACTCAGGCCTGGTTTGACGACAAGGAGGCAGATGCGGGAATCTGGGCCAGCATCGGTCTTTCGCTCGCCTTCACCGTAGTCATTTTCGCGGGTATCTTTTTTGTGACCCTGCTTGCGTCGGGAACTTTCGAAGACCACTCGATGAAAGACATGCCCCAAGTCGAGGCAAGGCTTCTCGAAATGAGCTCCTATACTGACACAATCTGCAACGAGGATGGTGGATGCTCAGACACGTTGTATGTTGAAGCGTTGTTGGTCCTGCACTGCACCAATGAAGAAGGAGATACATGGGCATGTGGACCAGAAAAATCAGAGCGTTCATTTCCGTTTTACTTCACCTATGACTCCGGTTTCTTTGAGCCAGTTCCCGCCGAACACATGGACGAATCTGCAGAACAGGATACACACACTGTTGCCTACGATCCCATGGACCCCACAAGAGTCGATCTGCAACCTGGCTTCCAATTCAATTTTGAATGGGCTATACCCGTTTTCTTTGTTTTGTGTGCTGGTTTTGCCGTTGGACGGGCCATACATCGAAGTGATTACCGCCTCAAAGAAGGGTACATCAACCTCTACAAGCTAATGACTGGCAAAATCAGAGTTTGATTTCGATGCTTCGAATCAATACGCTGATTTTGTGGTTTCGATGATGACAGCGCCAATCTTGTATGGGTCGCCATTCGATGCCGGACGTCGGTCTTCAAGTCGGCCAATCCAGCCATCTTCGCGAACAGAAATCGGTATACGAATTGAAGCACCACGATCGGAAACACCGTAACTGAATTGATCGATGGATTGGGTTTCATGCAGGCCCGTCAAACGTAGTTCGTTGTGTGCACCATAAACGGCCATGTGTTTCTCGATGTTGCGACCAAATGCCTCGCAAATCTTGTCGAAGGTTTCCTTCTTTCCGGATGTTCGCATGGCGTGGTCGGAGAAGTTCGCATGCATTCCAGAACCGTTCCAGTCGCCTTGAATCGGTTTCGGGTGGTATTCGATGTAGTAACCGTAGTTCTCTGTCAATCGATCGAGAAGGTAGCGAGCAACCCATAGTTCATCACCAGCGCGCTTTGCACCCTTAGCGAAAATTTGGAACTCCCATTGGCCGCAAGCCACTTCTTGGTTGATTCCTTCAAAGTTGATCCCTGCTTCGAGGCAAAGATCCGCGTGCTCTTCGACCAATGCGCGGCCATGCGTGTTTCTTCCACCGACGGAGCAGTAGTAGAGTCCTTGTGGGCCTGGGTAGCCGCCAACAGGGAAGCCGAGTGGGAGTTGAGTGTCGACGTCCATGATGAAATATTCCTGCTCGTAACCAAACCAAAAATCATCATCATCATCATCGATGGTTGCTCGGCCGTTGCTTGGGTGGGGGGTTCCATCCGGGTTGAGGACTTCGCACATCACAAGGTAGCCATTGATTCGCTGTGGATCGGGGAAGATGGCAACTGGCTTCAAGAGGCAATCAGAAGAGCCGCCTTCAGCTTGTCGAGTCGAGGATCCGTCGAACATCCATTCAGGGCAGTCTTCAAGGTCGCCCGAGAAATCTGATCTCACCATTGTCTTGCTTCGCATGTTTTGTGTTGGTTCATAGCCGTCGAGCCAGATGTATTCCAATTTCGCTTTATCCATCATAGGTATCAGCCGCTTCCTTGGCGAGGCGGTATATCATACATACGCTCACTTTATTTCCAACTTATTGGGTTTTATGAACAATAAAAAACCTTTTTTGTGTTCGTTTGACTTTCTTTTGCTGGATTGTACGCGTCGGGATTTGTTCGATTGTTCTTTTGATAAGTGTGGATTTGTTCATTTGAACAAGACAAAACAAGATTTCTGAAATTGAAACTTTAGCGGTCGCCGACCGGTGGAATCATGCCCTCCGTTGACATGGACAGGAGCATGGAGATTCCGAGCGGGGGGTACTTGCGCCAGTGGCGTAAAACACTCGGTTTGACTCAAGCCCAGCTTGCTGCTGAAAGTGGTTTGACTCAATCGGTCATTGCCAAAGTGGAGCGGGAAAACGTCGACCCTAGGGCCTCTACATTGCGGAAATTGGTCGCTGCATTGCTTCGCTCTGAGGCCCCAGATAAGCCGCACACTGTTGGCGACATCATGATCGAAGAAGTGGCGGTCCTTGCGCCCGAAGATACCGTGCAGTCGGCAATTGAGCGCATGGTTCGCGAAGGCATTAGCCAACTGCCAGTCGTTGCCACAAATGGAGCCATCATGGGCCTTGTATCGGAAACGAGTTTGTTGAGAACGGATGTGGACCGGGACGGCCCCGTTCAATCCGTAATGCAGATGAATTTCGAGGTTGTCAATGTAGGTGTTTCAATCGCAGAGGGGCGCCGACTCCTCGTGGAGCGGGAAGTGTTGTTGATCACGGATTCAGGCCTGCTGCGTGGGCTTGTTAGCCGTATTGACATGGTTCGCGCCTTGAGCAAAGACCGGTGAGATTCACTGGTTATTGACAGCGTCTTCACCCTGGGGCGTGATGAGCACATTGCTTCCATCCCGCATAATGTGAGGGACAGAGAGCGTACCGCCATTGACGGTGATTGGGCACGAGACGCCGCAGGCAGGTGCGAGGTAGTCTTCACCAGTTTCGGTTAACACAAGCCTGACGCCGTGGCCAGCTGGCAGGATTGCGTCGATTGCTTGGAACTCCATCAACATCGTGAGTGATTGGCCGGGAAGCACCGTTGTTGGATCCGAACCGCCTTGATGGTATCGGATATCCATCGTGGCATGGCCAAGACGAAGACCTGTTTCTGCATCTTGTAATTCTGCAAAGATCTGGCCACCATCCATGGCTGCTTGAACCTCGAGATGGAGGGTCGCGAGGCCAGAAATCAACACATCGGCCGATGCATCGAGCGCTTCACATTCGAATGTGACCGATGCCAATGTCGCTCCGCCACCTGACACGCCTTGCACGCTGTTGCCGTTTTTCGTGCAGCCGTCAAGGGCAACTGCGTTCCATTCCCGGTCTTCAGGCGGCCACGTCGGCTCGATTCGCCATTCGCCATCATTGCGTTGTATTTGTGCGTGAAGTTCGGGCTTCTCGCCGACTCCTTTGAGGTAGTACTCAAACCATTCAAACAGGTCTTGACCCCAATCCCAGCGAGTCATGTTGTGAATTGCTTCGCCGCCATAACCAGAATCCTGGGCATTGTGTTTCGACCATTGATCAGGGTAATTGTGCTCCCATTGCCCGAGCATGCCCCTTACATCAAATCCTGCATCGATAAACATCTGATACCATGGGAAGACTTGGTGAGGATCGACGTTCCAATCTTGCATGCCTTGGACCCAATACACGCTTCCTTTGTAATTCGTGAGCGCTTTGGAGATGTGCTCCCGTTCCTCGTAATAGTTCGCCATGTATGGATCAAGTTCGCCCATTCCGTACGTCACGGGACCTGCGAACAGGCCTTCGATAATATCGGGGCAGATGTTGTCCATGTCCTCTGCATTGTAGTCCACGGTGCTGCCGAAATAATTCATGTGCATCACTTGGCTTCGAGCTTCTGCGCTTCCATTCTTGTAGAGAAGTGGGTGAAGTCCGGTGGTCCCTGAAATGGGCACGATTGTCGCCAAGTGTTCGCTGCCATGAACCGCTGCTTCCCACTGTGTTGCCCCTTCGTATGATTTCCCATACAAGCCAACTTTGCCATTCGACCAGTTCTGCTTCCCAAGCCATTCGACTGCTTGGTGGATCCCCCAGCCCTCGCCTTCGCCCCGGTAGTCAAAACAGCCTGATGATTCCTCTGTTCCGAACACAGACACCTGGGCAAATGCGTACCCGTGGGGAACATAGTTGTCGTAAATGAATTCACCTCGGCCGGCCCCAACCACGTTGGTTGCGCCGGATTCATCGCCTGGCTGTCCAAAGGAGAAGTAGGGGCTGACCACTGCGATTACAGGTACTTGTTCCCCCATTTCAGTGTTGGATGGTAGCCAGTAAGAGAGGTGGACATTCGAGGTGGCCGGGCCCGTCTCCCATACTGCAGAAGTGTCAACTTCGAAGGTTGCTTCTTGGACATCGAGCGCTGTGTAAGGCCCGGGTTCCAAGACATAGGAATAGCTGTCAGTCCAGTTCCAATCCAACTGATGGCGATCCCACACATTTGGATACATGGTCGATTCATCAACTGCTTCAGCATCCGTCGACGAGGCGCCTAAACAGCCCGAAAGTGGGCCGAGAAGGACCAAGAGAACAAGCATCCACGCAGAGCGCATTGTATCCGCCATCCTGTCGGCCGTCATGAATGTGATGTTATGCTGTAACATCAAAAGTCGAGCCCTCTTCGCCCATCCATGGTGGTTCTTGTAACCGGGGCAGCGGGTTTCATCGGCTCGCATGTTGTTGAGCGGCTTCTGCTCCAAGGCCATCAGGTGCGTGCGACGGCGCGGAACACCGAATCAGCCTCATTTTTGAAAACATTCCCAGTTGGGAAAGGTTCGTCCCTCGAGATCGTCAAAATGGATTTGCTTGATGCAGAAAGTGTTGACGCTGCCGTAGTTGGATGTACTGAGATCATTCATTGTGCTGCTGTGTTAATGGTTGGCATCAATGAGGTGCAGAGTGATTTGATTGACCCTTCGGTTCAAGGAACCATGAATGTATGCAAAGCGATTGAAAAATCTGGCACGGTGCGTACGATTGTCCACACCTCCTCTGTCGCTGCCATTCGCAGTTCATTCTACACAAACGGTCATGTGTTCACAGCTGATGATTGGTGTGAAGATGCTTCGGCTCAAATCAATCCTTACGGTTTTGCAAAGGCCGAAGGTGAGCGCGTCGTGAGGCGCTTTGTTGACGAAATGGAAGAAGGGGTGCGACCAAGGTTGATGACCATCCATCCATCCCTTGTTTTTGGCCCGATTCATCACAAACGACACCTCAACGGCTCAATGGCTTACATGAAGCACTTCAAGGGGAAATTGCCGTTCGTCCTCAATTCCCACCTGAATTTTGTCGATGTCAGAGATGTGGCTGATGCCCACATTGCTGCGCTCACCAAAGGGCCCAATGGAAAGCGAATCGTTGTCCATACCAAAGGTATGTGGATGAAGGAAATCGGCATGGAATTACGTCGATTGCGACCAAAAACCGCCTATCCAACGAAGGTCTTGCCAAAATGGCTTACCGTGATTATGGCGATGCTCCACCCAAAATTAACCGTCAAAGCAGTCAAGCCAAGCCTCGGGCGGCATGTCGGGTATGATGTTGGCACAAGTTTTGCTGATCTCGGAATGTCGCCAACGCCAGTTCAGGATACGTTCCTCGATGGTTTGGACTCGATTTGAGGGGGTTCATGGCGTTGGGTCGCGGCCGCAAGATATGAGGGGCTGGTGCTCCTCGGTTGAAGCATGCAGGCCGAGGAAGTTTGGGGTCAACGTTGGACAATGAACACCTTACCAATGGCAAGAGCCTACATGGAGGTGGCTTGCAGGAAGCAAAGCCTGGTTTGCCTCGCTGCAGACCGGTCAACGATGGCCGGCTTGTTTGATTTGATTGAAACGGTCGGCGCTTCGGTTGCGGCGTTAAAAACCCATGTCGATTTGATTGATGACTGGACGCCTCAGGCTTGGTCCGAGTTCTGTGCAGCAGCAAAAGAAGCCGATTTATTGATCTTTGAAGATCGTAAATTTGCCGACATTGGGGGGATCAGTCGCAAACAAATGGCGGGTGTGTACAACATTCGTGGGTGGTCTGATTTGGTAACCGCCCACTTGATTTCTGGGCCCGATATTGTTGATGGGTTGCAAGCTGCTTGGTCTGATGTCGGTCGAGAGGGTGGTGTTTTGTTACTCGCACAGATGTCAAGCAGAGGGAACCTCTTGGAGCCGGCGTACACCGCAAAAGTGGTCGCGAAGGGCAAAGCCCACTCCGGGGTGTTTGGGTTCATTGGGAATGGTTCGAGGCCTGAGGAATTGGCGCTTTTACGCACCGCAGTTGGCGACGGAAAACTGATCTGGACACCCGGAGTCAACCTTGCTGTAGGTGATGGAGAGATGGGTCAACGGTATGGCCATCCTCGCGCTGCTGTGCTCGCTGGCTCAGATTGTGTGATCGTCGGATCCGGCATCCACAAAGCAGACAACCCTGGCGAGCAGGCAGCAGCCTATGCAAAGGCGTCTTGGGATGCATTGTGCGATCGTTGAACACTATGTTCTTGTGTAGACAGGGTGTCCTCTCACCATGCTCACCTTCGTTGGATGGCTGCTTGCGTTCGTCGTAACACTCATTCCAGCGTACATGATTTGGTCGTACGCCAAAAAAGCGACGGAGCTTGATGAGCGCATCGCAGCCTGTGACCCAACCCTTCTCACTGATGAAGGGCTCAATGTCTCCCGGTTGATGGCAGTTCCACAGGGCACGCAGTACCTAGAGAACGCACAAATCGTCATTCCAGCATCGATTCCAATGCCGGTTCAAAACCCTTATCCGCCTCAGACAGGAGAGCCATACTCCGACCAATAATAGGCCGCACCGGCAATCAACACAACAAGCAACACCCACTTTGCTGCGCCTTTTCGCTTGGGCGCCGGGGCGTCTTGGGGCGTCATTTCAACAACGATTTCAGATGTGGGCTCAACTGTTTCAACTGGCACGATCGCTTCCAACGGAGCGGGTGCTGGGAGTGGAAGTGGAAGTGCCGGCATACCTGGCAACGGCGGAAGGGGCATCAGGCCTTCATCCGGCTCAGGTTTGATTCGATCTTCTGGATAAAGTTCGTCGAGATCTTCAAGCCCGGGCGCCTCTGGGATCGGGCCCAATACTTGTTCCCAGACCTCGTCAAGCGCTGCCGAGGAAATCGGTTTTTCGAGCCATGCAACGGCTCCCGCAGAGTGAGATGCGTCGCGTGCGAGCGAGGAAAGACGTCGTGGTGTGACAAACACAATTCGGCCTTCGCCGCCGTGTTCCCTCATTTCCAAAGCGGCAAGGTGTCCATCGAGGGAAGGGATGTCAAGTGCGATGACGACCAATTCTGGGTCAAGACGGATGTATTCGTCAACTGCTTTGTCGCCGTCTTCGCATACGACCACGTGGAATTCTTTGACGCGGAAGACTTCAGTGAGCCTTCGGGTCGACATTGGATTGTTGTCCACAACGAGCACCGTTGGTGCGGAATCTTCGTCTGCCGCCGTGACATACGCCATGTGAATCGTACCCCTGACTTCGCCCTTGCACATCAATCATGCGCACCATGACATTCATTCTTCGCTGTCTTCGCCAGTCGAGAGGTCTTCCACAGGCCCAGATTGTGGGTTTGCGAATGTTTCTCGGACCGTTTCGGATTCTGCGACTGCATCTTCCATTGCTCTGCGCCTGCTTGGGGCTTTGAGGAATTGTAATTGCAACTCGCTGACAATACCTCGGAACATGCGTTCTTCTTGTTCGGTGATGTTGCCTTTCGATTTGCTTTGCAGCACACGAAGCATGTCAATGCCAGCCTTTGCTTCACCGAGGTTGAAAATGATGTTTCCTTCATTGTCTGGAATCATGCCCATGTGAAGCAACGATGAGCGTTGAAACATGTGAATCAGTTGAAAAAATTGTTCCGTTTCTTCGTCCTTGAATGTGCCCGACATGGAATCAGCGAGAGGGTCAACCTCTATCGCTTCATCGCCGTATCTCAATCAAACATTTGCTCAAGCAACCAATCAGGATCGAATTGTTTCAAATCGTCATAGCCTTGGCCGACGCCCGCGAACACGATTGGTCGCCCAGTGGAGAAGGCAATTGAAAGGCCGGCCCCGCCCTTCGCATCGGTGTCGACCTTTGTGAGAACGGCTCCGTCAAATTTCATGATCTCTTGGAACATTCTTGCTTGTTCGACCGCATCGTTTCCTGCAAGAGAATCACCGACAAAGAGCGTGAGGTGGGGGTTTGCAACCCTTCGAACCTTGTTGAGTTCATTCATCAGATTGACTTTGTTTTGCATTCGCCCAGCCGTGTCGACGAGGACAACGTCAACGCCTTTGGCCCGGGCTGAATCAATAGCATCTCGCGCAATTGCCGCCGTATCGCCGCCTCGCTGGCTTGAGACACAGCGGATACCGAGGTTTTCGCAGTGGGATTCCAATTGCTGTATCGCCCCTGCTCTGAACGTGTCGCCAGCCGCAGCAATGACACTTCTTCCACTGCCAAGCAGTCTGTGAGCAATCTTTGCAGCAGTGGTTGTTTTTCCGGTCCCGTTGACACCGACGAGCATGACAACAACAGGTGTATCGCCGGCTTCAATGAAGCCGTTAACAGTCGCATCGAAATCCCAGTACCCTGCGGCAAGGAGGGAGCGGAGGGCTCGCTTCAATGCCGCTTCAAGCACTTTCGCAAGGTCTGCTCCTTTTCGTAGCCGTGAGCCGACGAGGCTGCGGCGAAGCGCATCGATGATAGCGGTCACCGCATCGCTGGAAATGTCGGATTCAAGAAGGACCCATTCTAATTCCTCGAGTAAGGCATCAAGCGCCCCGCCTGCTTTGATGATGCGGCCACCCTCTTGGACAACACCGCCGCCAAGATCGACTTCGACTTTTGTCCCGGCTTCGGTTTCGACTTCAGCTGTCTTGACAGATCCTTTCGGCGCCGAAGAAACGCTGACAAGTTGTCGCCCAGTTGTTGTTCGCATCATCGAAAGATCGACTTTGGAGCCTTTTGGGCGTGCAAGTTCAACGGCTCCACGCTTTTTCATCTCCTTTTTCATTTGCTTTTCGCGCTTTGCGTCGGCTTTTTTTGCCTTCTCAATGAGTTTTCGTTCTCGGCGAGAAAGGTCTTGTGGGAGCGTGATTTCTTCTTCCTCCTCCCAGTCATCCCAGTCATCAGAAGGTTGAGATTCGGTTGGTTCGAGGGCGTCAAGGTCTTCCCACTCCTCTTCTGGAGCCGTCATTTCTGGCTCGATTCGGGTTTGAATGGGTGTGGTTGGTTCGGATGATGCTTGTTTTGCTGATGCGAGCGCAGCAAAGGCTTCGTCGGAGCCCTCGTCTGCGGAAAGTGCGTCTGCATCGGTTTGTTCAGCAACTTCGTGAACACGTTTACGGAACCGGTCAAACAAACCCATACGTTCACCTCAGTCATCAAGTGTGAGTTCTTTACCACGGCGTCCTTTTCGACGTGGTTGGCGTTTTGGCGCCTCTGGTTGAGGTTGGGCCTCCGATTGAACTGGTTCAGCGGGAGCAGGTTGTGCAGGTGCAACCTGTGATTGAGCGGCCGTCATCTTGCTTGCTGCCTCGTTGAAGGCCTCGGCGAGACCCGTGATCTTCACTTCGAGCGAAGTCGATTGTTCTGTCAACTCTTCTTGGAGAAGTTGAATCCCGTCGAGGCGTTCCTTGGTGATTGTTTCCGCCTGGCTCCAGGGCTTTTCTCCGAACACACCGCTTCCAAGGTCGACCAATGCGGTCCCTTGTTCTGGACTTTCGTGGATGTAGTTCAGCGTAACGCCAGAACCAATTGAGAGGCGAGCGCTTGTCGAGCCCTTCTCCGCGCCCTTTTGCAAATGCGCAAGAATGGTGGATGTGGTTTGGTGCTCTTCGATGACCTTTGCGACGCGGTCAATCTGTTTGTGAAGGTCGTCAAGTTGCTTTCTGTGAGCGTCGATGGTTCGAGCCATGCGTTGCAATTCTGTTCGATCGACCATGGGGCTCACACCTCCGACAACGGGGTCATAGAAGAATCCGGCGTTGCCGGATGCACTCACTCTTCCTCTGCCACTGGGGTGATGGATCCGCCTGCTGCGGCGATTTCATCACGGAAGTGGTGGGTGACTCGAGGTTCGGTGGAAGTTCGTGGGTCGATTTCACTCACTGAGTTGATATCGATCGAGCGGCGGTTAGCCTTGTGCCTCGAGCCCATAATGGAATAAGTTCGGTGTTCTGCATCTGCCTTGCTGGTTGCGGGAAGGTCGATGGAAAATTCTTGACGCACGCTGCCGAAGGGAGCGATTCCTACTACACGGTAAGCCTTCATCGAGTTGGGCGACTCGCAAACCCGACTTAAACGCGCTGGCGCGACTTCTCAGCGCAAAACAGGCGCGAGATTGACAAAGTTTGACGCATCAACACAATTTATGCGGCGGGCTATTGTGATGGTGTTGCTGCTTTTTTTGCCGGCAGCAAACGCTTACGTTGCCCCGGATATTTTGCCCGAGGAGACGCCTATGGAGTTCGCCGGAGAAGTTTTGCTCACCCTCGATAGAGGGGTTTGGACATATGAGGCATGGTCGTCGCTTCATGAAAATGGCATTCTTCCACTTCGGGTTGTGTCACCAACTGAATTGATTGGTTGGCAAGAAGGTTGGATAAAATCTCCCTCCTACACCGTTTCACCTTCACCAGAAGCTGTTTGGAAAACGGGACTTGATGGCCGAGGGCCTGCAGTTGGTGATTCGGTTCGATTATTGCTTGAGCCGCGACTTCCCAGCGGAGCTTACGACGGTTTGCGGACGCAATTAACTGCTGTTGGCATCTCACTCCCAAGCCAATACACGCCCTCGCCCCTTGCTCCTTCCTATCTTGTTGAATGGCCCGATGAACTCTCACTTCCAGATGCCCTCGAATTAGAGGGTCTCTTATGGATCGAGCCTGTGCTTGAAACCCAAGCAAGAAACGCTCAATCTTCTTCGCTCATGCAATCTGGACGTCTTTCCGGACACGCAGCATGGTCGCTCGGACTCAACGGGGCTGGCGTGATTGTTGGAGCTGCAGACTCTGGACTCGACGCTGACCATGCGTGCTTCCGAAACGCGTCTGTCGCAGGTGCGGTGGGGAGCAGCGGCGAGAACGGAAGTGAATTGGTCGGCGAGGATGGTCCAGAACATCGAAAGATTGTTTTCTTGAACACAACGATTGACGATGGTGACACTCAGGGCCACTCGGACTATCGACACGGAACACATGTTGCTGGCACCCTGAGCTGCTACAATGTCGACAGTGAGCGGCAAGGCACCTTCCCGGATAACGGATCGGCTTTGGCTCACGGAACAAGGCTCGTGATGCAAGACATTGTATCGAGTGATGGATGGGTGCCGCCAGACGTTGATGCGTTGCTCGTTGAAGCAGGGTTGCATGGCGCCGTCATTCATTCCAACTCATGGGGTGATGACACGACTGCATACACAGCACGAACTTCTGATTTTGATGCATGGGCGCTTGCTATGCCTTGGTCCCTTTCCTTCATCGCCCCGGGAAATACCGGATCTGACCTGCTTGAACCTGCAAACGGCAGAAACATTGCAGCCATTGGGGCCTCAGTAAAATCAGAAGATATGGAGCGTTGGAGTGCTTCGTCGATCGGCCCAACAGAAGCAGGGACAAACGGAATTTTTGCACTGGCAGTTGGCACTTCCATTCAGTCTGCGAAGGCGGACGGTGTCGCTGATTCTTACAACAGCGGTTTACGAACATCTACGGGCACTAGCATGGCAACACCTGGCGCAGCTGGTGTGGCTGCGATAATTCAACAGATGGTGGAACAAGGATGGTTGTCTGGCAATGAGGTGCGTACAAACACTTCAATGGCGGCCATCGCCCCCAACTGGAGTGAAGAGGACTACGGTAACGCCTCTCTCCTCCTTGCTGAAGGGTTTACCCCCTCAGGCCCAATGCTTCGTGCCTTGCTTGCTCTCTCAACAACACACCTTCCAGAGGAAGAGCGGAACGGCGGACAAGGAAGCAATGACTTGCAGAATGTCCACGATGGATGGGGGCAACTCAACCTCTCGGCATTGATTGATTTTGATGCTGTTGCGGCAGAACTTACGGAAGGATCTTCCTCGCCTGCTAACGATGTATGGATTCATGATGCGTATCGATTAAGCAACGACACCCCTGCACATTGGCTTGAACAACGGCAGGGCGGCCTCGAGGCTCTCGAGAATTTGATGGAAAATCCTTGGAACGGCAGCGGCGCAGCCGGCCCGTTCATGCAAACCGGTGATGTATGGGTGCAGAAATTCACGCTCAGGGATGGTGAGAATTTTGATGCGAGAATGGCGCATCTCGCAGCACCAGAGCCCACTGCAGTCAATGACTTGCAGATGGTTGCCCGCCTTTCTGATGGGCGGGTTGCAGTTGATGGAATGTTCGACAGCAGTGGTCATTCTGTTCTGTATTATCCATCGGTTGATTTAGACAACCGTACAAATTTCCCTGCCACGAATGAAACAACGCACGGTTTGCGGTTAAGCGCCGATATGCTGACAGGTATCGATTGGATCGAAGTCGAAGTGCGCGCTCGGTTTGTCGCCCCAGGCAACAACCAGGGCGGTGTTGGACTTGATGGAACCCACACGGGATTTTCACTTGCAATCAAAGGTGTCGATCGTGACACAGACGATTGGGATGACAATGACGGCGATGGTGTCGCCAACCTCGATGATGCCTGCCCGAATCAGAACGCATTTGGGTGGGACCTTGATGCAGATGGGTGTTTAGACGATTTAGATCAGGATGATGTCCCTGACAACCTAGATTTGTGTCCTGAAGAAAACGCCCTTGGGTGGGATCTTGACGCAGATGGGTGCATTGATGATTCCGATGGCGACGGCGTGCTTGACTCGATTGACCAATGTGAGACGTTCGCTCCATCAGCCGCATGGCCCGTCGATTACACTGGATGCAGACCTGTCGACGTTCGCCCGGAAATTACAGTCGAGGAAACTCCAGGAGACGCTTTCGTTTGGAACGAGCGCCTCGTTCTGCGATGGTCTGTAACGGACGAGGATGGAGATGGCTACCAAACCGGAGCAGATGTGTTTGTGATCGACAATCGCTCCGATGGTGGCGGTTACATCATCGCATCGTGTCAAGCAGCATCGAATGCGACTGCTTCCTTTGAATGTGAGTGGGATGCAAGACAAGATTTGCCCGTGTGGAACATCGATGAAGCGTGGATGCGATTGGACATACATGTCCAAAGCACGAATGCTTCGCCAGAGGCAGATAACAGCCGGGTCGTGTTGCAATCTGAAGAGCGTTTTAAGGGCGAATACATAACGGAATTTGATCCAGAGCCAGGTGACGATATTGCTTTGATCGATGGAGGGGAAATCTCATCTTTGAGAACATTTTTCTGGGGCATTCTTTGCCTTGTTGGTGCGTGCCTCTTTGTCTACAGATTAGGGCAACAAAGCACGCTACCGAAAGAGGGGGTGCCCGTTCCCGTTCCATTTGCACAACAAGTGGAAACGGCCAGCCATGAGCACGATCGTGAAAACGAGTGAGATTTCTTCGCAGTGTCTCGTATCCTGCTTGTTTAGGCCGTTGGTATACAAGGTGAACCTTGAAGGGTGATGGCATGCTCGGGTGCATGTCCGCAATGCGGACGGTGAACAAAATGAGTGACCGCTTGTATGTTGGAATTGACCTAGGCACCTACCAATCGACCATCTCTTCGAGTGCTGGCGTTAGCCACACGATCGAAACCGTCGTTGGACGACCGAAAGACCCTGTTGCACGCAACTTCCTCGGCCGTGATGTCTTGTTTGGTAACGATGCACTCAAGAACAAACTCGCATGCAACCTTTACCGCCCAATGGCGGCTGGTGTCGCACAAGATGATGAAGCAAACTTAGCAGCAGCTAAGGCCTTTGTTTCCCACCTCCTTGAAACCGTAGACCCTGAGGAATTCGACGAAGTGTTTGGCGTAATCTGCTCCCCAAGCCACGTTTCATTCACAGACAAGAGCAACCTCGTGGCCACCCTACGTGGCCAAGTGAACGCAATCATGGTCGTCACAGAACCTTTCGCTACCGCCTACGGAATCGGCGAAATCGCAAGTTCAATCGTTGTCGATATTGGCGCAGGAACCACCGACATCGCCCGAATCTACGGTACATTCCCAACTGACGAAGACCAAGTGACCATCCAAGAGGCTGGCGATTGGCTCGACAACGAACTCATGACCCTGATTCAGAAGAAGTTCACGGGTGCTCAAATCACCAAAGACATGGTCCGAAAGTGGAAGGAACAAGTTTCCTATGTTGGTGGCGATGTTCGTGAAGCAACCGTCGAGCTTTCCGTTGAAGGAAAGAAGCAAGTTGTCGACATTGGCGACTTGGTGGCCCAGGCTTGTGAAATGATCATTCCGAAGATTGGAAATGCAATCAAGCGAATCGTCGCTGGTGCAGACCCTGAGTACCAACCAGTGCTCCGAAACAACATCATTCTATCCGGCGGCGGCTCGCTCATCGACGGAATTGCAGCACGAATGACTGACGAGATTTCAGACATTGGCGATGTCACCGTATGGTGCGTCGAAGACCCAATCAACGCTGTGGCGAACGGCGCTTTGCAACTCGCTGGCGAAATGCCAGACGACATGTACACCGCCATCAACTGAGTACGGTTGTTCTCAAAGGGTACAAAACCACCCGTGGTGGTGCTGTTTTGACTGGGAAAGTTCAAGTGTGGTTGAGCGTCGATAGTCCACTGTATGACCATCGACTCGACCGGAACCAGTGGCATTCGCCGACTCGATGACACATCTGGCGAAGAGCGCGCAGCGCTTGAGGGGATGCTCAAAGGCTACCCTATCGAACAACTTGTCGAGGAGGTCTTGATCGCATGGCAAGAGCTTGCGGCACGAAACGAAGAGATGGTTTCTGTTAAGCAACGGCTTCGTGTGCTTGAATTAGATTTGGCTGAGCGAGAGGACATGGTTGCGCCCGAAGTGGCGCGCCTGAACCAAGCAGAAACGAGTCTGCAAGAAAGCGAAGCAAAAATCATCCACTTGGAACGACTTCTCGGTGATGCTCGTGCTGAACTGGCAAGCCAACAATCATCGATTTCACAAGAAGAACGAGATGCAATGTCAAGTGAGAACTCGCAACTTCGCGAACTGTCAATTCAACAGGATGAGGTCATCGCTGAACTTGAGGGGCGCATTGGCCAGATGGTTGAGGCGCTTGAACGAGCGGCAGAAGCCGGTCTGACCTCGGTGACCGCTGAAGAGGTTCGAAGCCTCAAATCAAAACTCGACGCTGCGCTCATGCAGAACGAAGCAGAGCAGTCCGCAAACAAAGCGCTGGAAGAGGAACGGCAACGACTCAGAGATATCGCCGACCGGTTGCGCGGATTGCTTGATGCACGCGACGGTCGACTCGGTGAATTAGAAGAGCAATTGGAACGAGTGATGCAAGGGCCACGCTCGGTGTCGGCTGAACACGACTACCTCGTCGAACAAATCGAAGAACTAAAGCGACGTTTGCTTGAACGAAACCGTGAATATGAATCCCTCCGCCGACGGGAACGCCGATTGCACAACGATGTCTTTGAGCGAGACGAAAGGGTGCAACAAATCACACTGACCCTCACAGATATGGAAGCGGCGTTGCAAGATCGAACGGCTGAACTGCGCGAATTGGAAGGCCAAAGGGAATCCATGTCTCACGAATTGGATTCGGTCCGCCGAGGTGAGCGCACCAGAGAAGTGGTAGGTCGCGTGTTCGCAGATTCACTCTCCCTTGTCCGCACTCATGACGCACGTGATGCAAAGCGTGAGGCATACAGGAACGAGCCTGACAAGACGAGAACCCTTTCCACTCCAAACACGAGTGACATGGCGGGACTTGCTGAAGGAGGAAAGGTCAGCCTTTCTGTTGAAGAAACTGACATTACGCCCGGAATGGATGTCGACGGTGTTCGTCCACCATCCCCCGGCGGCACTGGCGATCCTGTTATCTTCGAAGACGAGGATTGAGAAGATGGTTGCCTTCGGTGGCCTTGTCGCCATCTCATTGGGAATTGGTCTTGCTGCAGCAAGTGGGTTCCGGGTCTTTCTTCCTCCGATGCTGTTGAGTGGTGCAATCAACATTGGGCTCATCGAAGCTTCCGGCGAACTCAGCATGCTTGATGGATGGGTTGCGTTTTCTGTTCTTTTTGCCGCCGTTGTCTTGGAAATTGGCTCCTACCTCATTCCGTGGCTTGATAATCTTCTGGATGTGGTGGCAACCCCTGCCGCAGTTCTTGCGGGAGTTGGTATGATGGGTGCTGTCGTCGGTGCTGAAACCGATTATGACCCCATCATTCAGTGGGCCATAGCGACTATCGGCGGTGGCGGTGTTGCTGGAACTGTTCAGACCGGTACCGTCGCAACACGTGCGCTCTCAACGGGTACAACAGGTGGTCTTGCTAATCCAATCATTTCCGTGGTTGAGGCGGTGATGGCGATCGTTGTCACCGTTCTTGCCCTCCTTGCCCCGTTCCTCTGTCTTGTGTTGGTTTGCGCCGGCTGCTTCTACGCATTGCGAATGATTGGAAGGGTTGGCAACAAATCGAAAGTTGCGCCCATGGCGTAGTCTCAACTGATGGCGTTGACAACTGCGCTGATGCGGTTTCTCAATTCTTCGAGATTTGCCGCATCCTCCGTGAGTGTACCGGTAACAATCCAATCCGCTCCCGCATCTGCAGCGCGCTTCGCTTGTTCTGCACTTCGAATACCGCCGCCGATGACGAGTGTGAGCCCTTTGACGCTGCGTGCACGCTCGATTAACTCTGGATTGACTTGAGTTGTTGCGCCGCTGCCTGCCTCAAGGTACAAGAGTTTGAATCCATACATTTGAGCCGTCAGCGCATAGGCATGGACCAAATCATGATCGTTTGGTTGAATCAATTCCGCCGCACCAACCTCACCCACTCGGCCGCCAGGAGCGCACACGACGTAGCCTGTTGGAAGCGCTTCTACGCCGAACTTTTGGAGGTAGGGGGCCCCACGGACTTGTTCCCCGACAAGGAACCGTCGTTCGGTTGAATTCATCAGCATCATGAATGTGATCGCATCTGCAGCAGGAGAGAGTGCGTGGGCGCCACCGGGGAACAGGACGACTGGAATCTGCCACATCCGCTCATCGCCATCAGGGTCTTGACTTGCGGCGAACGCTCGAAGTTCAAACGCTTCTTGAATCGCCACGCATGTTGCGTGAACTACTTCATCGGGCGTATCAGTTGAACCACCGATAAAAATCATCGCCGACCCAGCCTCTATTGCTACCATTGCACGGTTCGCAGCAGTGTTTGGATCCTGCTTTGCAGGGTCGATTAGTGTCACATGACGGGTCCTTCCATGGCCGTTAGTGGTGTATTCGAGCGTGGTTTGTTCACTGCGTCGCATGGCTATCCCACCTGCCGGTTTTGCGGCCACAGCATAGGGGTTGCGCATCATCAGTTCCCCTGCGCCCGAATCCATAGACTACTCAAACCCCGCCGGCGTGGCTGAAGCATGGCAGAATCAGGCCCCTTCCGTCGATTGCTTGCTCACGTGAGTGGGCACCGGGGAACAATTCGTCTGGCGTCGTTGTGTTCAGTCACCAACAAAATCTGGGACTTAGCCCCTCCCTTGTTGATTGGATTGGCTGTCGACGTCGTGGTTGAACGGGAAGATTCGTTTCTCGCCTCCCTTGGTATCCTCGATCCGTGGCACCAGTTGATTCTTCTCTCGGTGCTCACCTTCGCCATATGGGGCCTTGAATCACTGTTCGAATATTTCTACGGCGTGTTGTGGCGCAACCTTGCTCAAACAGTTCAACATGAATTACGCCTCGATACATTTGCTCACGTACAGAGACAAGGGATGGGCTGGTTTGACGAACGGCAAAAAGGCGATATTCTTGCCATTCTCAACGATGACATCAATCAACTTGAGCGGTTTCTCGATAAGGGTGCCAACGATTTGCTCCAAGTTTCAACCACCGTTGTCGTTGTCGGAGCGGTCTTCATCGCAATTTCGTGGCAAGTGGCCCTCTTTGCAGTCTTACCAATCCCGATCATCGTATGGGGCTCATTCAGATACCAACGCAGTCTAGAGCCACGGTATGCAGAAGTTCGAAAGTCAGCTGGGGCAATGAATGCCCTCCTTGAAAACGATCTGTCGGGAATGTCGACCATTCAGTCGTTCACTGCAGAGGATCGTGAAATCAAGCGAGTTGAAGCACTGAGTAATGTGTACCGGGAGTCAAATCGTCAAGCTATTCGACTTTCTGCCGCCTTTACGCCGCTAATTCGGATGGCCATTTTGTGCGGATTCACTGCGACGCTCTTGCTTGGAGGATGGATGACTCTTGAAAACGAATTGGCTGTTGGGGCCTACTCTGTTCTCGTGTTCATGACGCAACGTTTGCTGTGGCCACTCACCCGCTTAGGAGAAACATTCGATCTTTACCAACGCGCAATGGCTTCTTCCACCCGTGTGCTCGACGTGCTCACATCCCCGACTGAAGTTGTGCAGGGGGATTTTGCGCCTGAAAGTTCGGTCATTGAGGCATCGCCAATAATTTTCAAAGACGTCGATTTTTCTTACCCAGGTCGAGAACCAGTCTTTACAGGCTTGAATTTGGAACTGAAGGCCGGGGAGACTGTTGGCGTTGTCGGTTCTACAGGTGCCGGAAAAACAACACTCATCCGATTACTCCTCCGTTTTGCAGAACCAACCACCGGCTCAATTCTCTGGGCAGAACAACCTTTGCCGGAATGGTCCTTATCCCGCCTGCGCTCGTCGATGGCGCTCGTCGATCAGCACATCACCCTGTTTCCAACAACAATCCTCGAAAACATACGGTATGGCAATCCAAACGCCACTGACGAAGCAGTCTACGAATCTGCAAAACTTGCTGAGGTCACCGAGTTTGTCGAAGCGCTCCCTGAAGCATGGGCGACCTTGGTGGGTGAAGGGGGCCACCGACTTTCTGGCGGCCAACGCCAACGGCTTGCTATCGCTCGAGCGGTGTTGAAAGATGCTCCATTGCTCATCCTTGATGAAGCAACATCGGCGGTCGACAATGAAACTGAGGCTGCCTTACAGCGCTCGATTAACAAAATCACCCAGGGCCGAACTGCGGTTATTATTGCACATCGACTCTCGACCGTTCGAAATGCAGACAGGATCCTCGTGCTTGAAAACGGTGGCATTCGCGAAGATGGGAACCATGATGAACTCGTACAAATCGGTGGAATTTATTCCAGAATGTGGGCGGTTCAAACAGGACAGAATAATTGACTGCGTCCGATAAAAGCCATTTTGTAAGAAAATGTGTCTTTTTACGGACAATTACAGGCTATTATAAGTAGAATGGTGGCCTCGTGTGGTTGAGAAACATGATTACAGATAAGTTCTCTAAGACAACGAGCCTGCTTTTGATTGCCACTTTTGCCCTTGCAATGGCTTCCACGGTTAGCGCCGTGGACACAAAGCCAATTGGTGCAGATGGTCTACCTGAATTCGTAACAGCCGATGGTGCAACCTTGGAACTGGTTACATTCTTCCTCTTCTTCGTAGGATACATCGCAATGGGCGCAGCTTTCGTCTTCTTCATGAGTGAGCGAAGCAATGTTGCCCCCCAGTACCGAACAACAATGACCATATCGGCATTGATTGTCGGTATTGCTGCTTTCCACTACTACTACATGCGTGGGGTCTATGCAGACTACGGTACTGTTTCCATTGAATACCGATACATGGATTGGATCATCACGGTTCCATTGATGGCCCTCAAATTCCCATCCCTTGTTGGAAAGGAAGCCATCACTGACGCAAAATTCCTCGGAATGGGCTTCACCGGTGTTTGTTTCACAGGTGCGCTCATCATGATTGGATTTGGATACCTCGGTGAATCTGGTGCCCTTGGCGGCGCAGCTGGCGGATGGGCAGGCCTCATTCTCGGTGGCGTTGGCTGGGCAATGATTGTTGTCGCTACCGGAACCCCTTGGTCTTCTGGAAAGGGCGTAGACAACAGCAAGATTGCACCTGAACTCATGTGGAGCGCAAATGCCCTCCGCTGGTTCATTGTCGTTGGATGGGTCATCTATCCTATTGGCTACCTCTTCAGTCCTGGAGCAGAACTCGGCCTCGGTGACGGCAACCAAGAACTCCTTGCTGTGTTCTACAACATTGCAGACATCATCAACAAGATCGGATTCGGTGTTGTTGCATGGATGGGTGCTAAGAAAGCAACCGAAGCACTTGCTGCTGCAGAGTGAAGTCAATCCTTTGACAACGCTCGAAAGAGCTGTTCGACGTTCATGCGTGGGGCCAAACGGTCCCACGCATGGGCGGCCGGCCACCACACCACCGTGTAAGCGATGACAAACGCCATCGAGGCCGCAAGGCTGAACCCATATGTTTCATCGAGTGAGTAAAACAACCCGATTGGAATGAAGTGAGCCAAGTAGATCGTCAATGAACGCTGGCCCAACAAACTAAGTTGGGGAAGCGGAACACGTTCAAGGATAAGCCAAATGAGTGAAACACCAAGCATTGATGCAATCAGAAATGGTACATTGGCTGGGAAAAAGGTCAGTAAGGCATCCCCTGTTGGAGCCGCCCATTGCAAATCCCTGTATACTGAATAGCCCAATGTGAAAGCACTGCAAAGAAAGGCTCCAACCAACAACGAGGTCGAACCTTTGCTAACCGGGAACATCCCTGGCTTGCCGTCACTGATCGCAATCCATGCTCCGAACATGGCGTACATGAACCATGGGAAAAGCGGATATGTGCCTGTCAAAAGAGCATGCTCAAACCATTGTTGAATGCTCGGCGTTCCAATCCTGCTTGCCCACACGCTCTGACCTTGTAATTCTGGAACCAGAAGAATGGTGCTGAAAGAAACGAGTGCTGCCAGATGGAATGTCGGGATCTTCTCGGACTTGAGTGCCTTCAGCCAAACAGGCTGAGTGAGCGTGAGTAGCCCAAACAATGTCAACACACCAGGCGTCCAAAACTCGAACAAATGTGGAGATGAAGCGTTGATAGCCCCTTGGGCGGCAATGAAAAACGTAGCCCTCATGGTCCGTTGGCGTTGGGTAGAAGTTCCTTGAACGCAGCCCCACCCAAACACCGTAACAAAAAGCGGAGCTGCGAGACCTCCTAAGCCAGAAACGACGTAAACGAGTACGGACGGTTGTGTGGTTGATGATGGCCCCCATGTTGCAGCGGCGTGAACCATCACCATGAGCAACACTGCAATCGCACGAATCGAATCAATATGTTCGATTCGTTTCGCCACATTCAATCCTCAGAGGTTTTCTTTTGCGTAGTTCACTGCGTTTCTGAACATCTGAAGACCTTCGCCTTCCCACTCACCAAGCGCATCACTTGATTCTGGGCCAGGCGCAGTGTTTCGGGTGTGATCTGGATGAAGCCACTTCGCATAGACTGCTTCGGGGTGGGGCATGAGGCCAAAGACGAGGCCTGTAGAATCGCACACACCAGCGATGTTTCGCATGCTACCATTTGGCGACAATGGGAACGGGAGGGGTTCGTCAGTAATACCGTCACCAACGGGTGTCGAAGGATCGACATAGCGAACGGTGAGTTGGTGGCCAGCATCAAGGGCATCGAAATCGGTTGTTGAGGGCATGACGAATTTCCCTTCTCCGTGTCGGACCGGGCAATCTATTCGAGTCATACCCTTTGTCCAAATGCACGGACTTTCCTGATCGAATTCCAACGTAACCCATCGGTCTTCGTATCGCCCTGAGTCATTGAGCGTGAGGCTCGCTCGTTGCACAAAGTCAGGCAGTGTTGCGTTTGGTCCAGGAAGGAGGCCGGTTTTGACAAGCACTTGGAATCCATTGCAGATCCCAATAATTGGTTTCCCAGCTGCGACAAACGCATGGAGTTGTTCACGAAGGGCGAAACGCATTCTGTTGCCCATTAAACGACCGCTGCCAAGGTGGTCGCCGAAAGAGAAACCGCCGGGAACCGCAAGAATTTGGAAATCCTCAAGAGAGCGTTGGCCGGAGATGAAGTGGTTCACGTGGACGCGTTCTGCTGCGCCGCCGACAAGGTTGAACACGGCTGCAGTTTCATGATCGCAGTTAATTCCAAAACCGAACAAAACAGCGACTTTTGGTGCCGACATCATTCAACACCTCCAGTCATATCAAGTGTTGATTGCCACGAAGTGACCATCGCTTCCACATTTGTTGAAGCAATTTCTGTATAGCCATCGGTAATGGTGAGGATGGGGTCCTCGACGACTTCGCCAAGAACCGTGATTGGATGGCCTGCCATCCATGTTGTGAATTCTTGTTCCTTTTCAGGAGCGACTGCCACGATGAACCGTCCAAGCGATTCACCCCACATGCGAGCCCAGAGGTGTTCATCCCCCGTTCCATCGAGATCGATGGTTGCGCCAATGCGACCTCCAATGCACATCTCTGCAACCGCTACACCAACGCCGCCTTCAGAGCAGTCGTGGGCTGTTTGAATGAGTCCAGACTGAATAGCCGTGGAGAGCGCTCGGTATGTGTTGAGGTTCTGCTCAGGGTTTGGAAGTTGAGGGGGTATGCCACCAATGCCGGTTGCATGGCCCGATTCTTTCATCATAAACGCAATCTCAGAAGCACCTAATTCGTTGTGTGACCGCCCAACGAGGTACACTTTGTCGCCTGCGTTCTTGAAATCGCTCGTTGCTGTGTACCTGACATCGGGCTGGTCACCAAAGAGTGAAAACAACAGCGTAGGTGGAATTGAAATTTTCTTTTCACCAGTGCCATAGTCGTTCTTCATCGAATCCTTTCCGCTGACGCAAGGCAAACGGTATGCTCGACAAACTCGCTCGAGTTCACGGTTGGCGCGAACAAGTTGTGCAAGTTTGAATCGACCATCGGGTGTTTTGACTGATTCAATTGAATCTGGCCAACAGAAGTTGTCCAAACCCGCGATTTTGTCAACATCAACGCCTGCACACACTGCATTCCGCACAGCTTCATCGATTGA
>Ga0206682_10000851_pt1 | contig 31741 bp, 24 predicted proteins | sample M240m12015metaG_FD_155444 | JGI IMG/M metagenome (GOLD analysis project Ga0206682, IMG submission 155444) | Ammonia-oxidizing marine archaeal communities from Monterey Bay, California, United States - M2 40m 12015 | ecosystem: Environmental > Aquatic > Marine > Intertidal zone | place: USA...
GAGAAACAAGAAAAAATTATTGAAGATTTGAAGGTTCAAATTGAAACTTTATCAGGAGAACGAAAAGCAATAAAAAATTTTAATCACACTCGATTTATTCAATTAAAAGACCAAGAGTTCGGTGAAAATAAACAAAGTGATGCACTTGATGAAGTGAATCAAAAAATAAACGATTTGAACGGAAAAATTTTAAAATGTTCTAATTTAGATACTGATAAAAAAGAGCATATGAAAGAAGAGCTTCATTTACTAAAAATGGAAAAAGAATCCATTGAAAATTTTACTCATGATCATTTTCTTGAAAACTTGGCATCCATGAAGGCTAAGAGAAAAAGCGGATTAAGATAGAAAAAATTGCTTATTTTTTGCCAATCTGTTCAGCATAAATGGTCACTTTTGCCCCTTCGCCAGATGTAAGGTGCTTGGCTCTTTTAATCGCCTTAGCGGTTGATAGGGTTGGATTGCTCATAGTGTGTGGAAATATATTTTTTCGGTTCATTCGTGACAGAACACCTGCATTTTTAAGAATTCTTAAAACATCACGCCGGACTTCACAGAGGAGGACATGGCAATTTTTCTCCTTTAGGTAATCTAACAGTTCCTCAAGTGCCATAACTGAAGTAGCGTCTAGATGATGTGCGTTTAATAGTTTTAGAACCAATACTCTTAAGTTGGGATCTTCTCCGACTCGTCTAATTTGTTCATAAAATAAATCTGCAGCCGCGAAAAAAAGTTCGCCTTCAACATGGACAATTGAAACTTCAGGTTCAGCTCGATGTGTTTTATCTGATAATTCAGCAAGTTCGCCTTCTTCATTATATCCATATTCAACCATTTCAGGCTCCGCAACTTTGCGAAGAAAGAGAAGAATAGAAGTTACAACTCCAGCAAAAATTGCCATTTGTAATGAGAAGATCAAGCCAACCACAAGAGTAACTGTGAAGGTTACTGCATCGGACCGAGTCGCCCGGGAAACGGCTTGTATTTGCCTAGCCTTTATTAAGGAAGCACCGATGAAAATTACCAAGGTGGCAAGAGCAGGAACTGGAATATATTGCACTAGTTCACCGAGTGAAAAATATCCGATTATTACAAAAATTCCCGCAAATAAATTTGAAGCACTCGTTCTGGCTCCGGATTGTATATTTAAGCTTGAGCGAGTAAGTGAACCAGATGCCGGCATTCCTGATAGAAGTGAGCAGCCAATATTTCCCATTCCAATAGCTAGAGTTTCTTGATTTGTCTGAATTCTTTCTCCAGCTCGGGCTGCAAGCGATTTACCTATGGACAGTCCTTCAAGGAGACAGAGTAGGGCGATAGCCATAGAAGACGAAAGTATGGTCCCACTAAAAGTTTCTAAAGTATTAAAATGAATTGAAGGTAGAATACTTACAGAGGAGTCAAAATGTGCTAATGTATGAACAAATCCGATAGCATCTTTTAGAAAATAATTTACAATCGATGCCAAAATTAGTGTGGTGGCAACGTTAGGCAGAGTTTTCAATTTGTATTGAAGAAGAATGTAACTGATTGCAGTAAATCCGCTAATTAATAGAGCAGAGGATGAAAATTCTCCTAAAGCGCGGATAGTTGCATAAATTATCTGCCAAAAAGTTGCTATGGAATCGCTGGAATCTAGCTCTAAGCCCAAAACATGTTTTGCTTGATTGGCAATAATTAGAGCCGCCGCCGCCGTAACATAGGCCGTTATAACTGTTCTAGAAACGAATTGAATCATGAACGAAATTCTGAGCAGGGCTGCCATGATCAGAAAAGCACCTGAAACGAATAGAATCCATGGTAATAATTCAATAGCCCGTTCCGAGCACATCCCATCTTGATTTATTAATCCCAAGCTTGCAAATACTCCAAAAAGCAAAACTGAAGTAGCATTTGTCGGACCTAGTGTGATGAAGCGAGAGTTTGAAAATAGACAACCGACTATAGCAGCTACAGCCGAACCTAAAAGTCCATATTGAATAGGAAGTCCAGACACTAGGGCATAAGCCATACCTTGGGGAATAGCAAGTAGGGCAACATTAAGTGCTGATTTAGAATCAGCCTGCAAGGATTGAGTTGAATAATTTGAAAGTATAGAAAATAGAGGAAAGATCCGTATTAGGGAAAATCCAAAATTTTCTTTTTCTGTATTATTTTTTGGGCTCACAAACAAAATGTAATCTGTTTCAATATGGCTATTCTATGAAAGCTCGTAAAAGAAAAACTTTAATTTTCTAAAGTAATTTTAATTTTGACCGATTATTAAAGTGTCACATGGAAGTGACCTTAGTTTAATTCTTGGTTTCGACAAAACAGGGAGGTAGGTCGTAGTCGCAAATATTTTATCTTAAATAATATTTTAGGACATTCACGATTTCATTTTTCCCCTCAAATTAGGGTAGTTTATAGTTTTGCATGCACAATTCCAAACCATGGAGTGATATGCATTTGAATTGTCTTACATAATTATTTTTTCACCACTTCTTTAATCGAAAACCACTAATATATGAATTAACTAATGTACTTGGAGTATGCTCAGGATGATGCATACCCAAAAATTGATTTTATCAATAAATAACGACAAGGATGTCACTAGTTTAATAACATTATGTACGCGAGCGTGCATTTTAAAAAACATAATCATTACGTCACTGCGTTAAGTTTGTTTAGCCAACTGTACAGTTAGCATTCCAACCCACAATAATTATAAACTCATGATCGTATCAGATGCCCACAATTTTGCGTCTCGCCTATCTCGTGATATGGAACAACTTCAGCGAGAAAGGCAGATGCATATTGAAAAACTATCCTCCGGTGTAAAAGTCGAGAAATCAACCGATGATGCTGGTGCCTTGTCTACCAAGATAAAGCAGGCAAGTGAGCTTAAAAGACTGAGGACAGTAAATTCAAATTTACAAAACGCAAAATCCTATTTGGAAGTTAGAGACGCTGCCCTTGCATCCGTGCATAAAATTTACGACCGGATGGCTCAACTTTCCACTATGGCAATGGATATAACCAAAAATGATTCTGATCGTGAAAATTATGAGAAGGAATTTCAGGAACTGCGGGATACGGCCTTAAAAATTAGTCGAGAAAAATTTAATGGAATTAATTTGTTTAGGGACAAATCTTACACGTTGGTTAATAAAAATGGAGCTATTAATTGGACTGACTCCAAAGCAGAAGTGGACGCAATGAATGCCTCCGATTCTCAAAGTGATCATTATTTGGCTACAATTACCTCTGAGTTGGAACAGGCAGAAATTGCCTTTCAAATTGGGGAGGTTGGAATTAATGCATGGCTCGGAGGAAATGATGCTACGAGTGAAGGGGACTGGAGATGGACAGAAGGACCCGAGGGAGAAGCGAACGGAGGAACCGGAACCCCATTTTGGAGCGGAAATCACACCACTGGAAATTTAGTTAATGGAATGTTTGAAAATTGGGGTAATAATGAACCCAATAATCACCCATGGAAAGACCCAGTGAATGGAGAGGATTATTTGCAAATAAGTCAGGGTAGTACGCCAATAGGTTCTTGGAATGATCTTCCGAATATTAATGGTCCCACTGGTGGTCTTCAGCCAACCGGTTATGTACGCGAAACCGATCAAGGAAATTTAATAGTAAATGACGATGTTGAAGGGGGCGGTTTTGAAATAGGAAACGCACTTTTTCAAAAGTTTATTTTGAACTCGATGATTAGCACCGATTCTATAGAAAACGCTAAGAAAGCATTGGGTACTCTAGAGAATGTTTTAACTGGGGTTTCCAATGCTCGTGCGATTAGCGGAGCTTCCCTTTCAAGATTGGAAAAAGAAATAACAGCAAATGAAAATCTTTCCATGGAAACAGAAAAATCCCTTTCCCGAATTGAGGATGTTGACATGGCAATTACTGCAAGCAGACTTGCCCGGGCTGAAATAAAGATGCAATCAACTACCGCAATTTTTGCTCAAGCAAACAAGTTATTTAACCAAAGAAATTATGTGGATGACCTGCTTTCCTAGGATGCTTTTTTGAACAAGATTCCTTTTTTGGCTATTTGCCATTTTTGGAAGTCAGAAACAAAATCGGAGTTTTTCTGATCGAGTTCTTTTTTAACTGACTTAAGTAGTTTAAATCTTGGATGAAGAGAATGAATGTCATTTTTTTTCATTTCTAAATCCACAATTTTCTTTTGTAATTCAATTTTTTTCGCAAGAGCAGATTTTGATAAATTTTTAATATGTTCAATACCTTTGGCCAATTCGTGATCTAGGGAAGATTCAAGTTTGGTTAAATTCTTGGTTACTTCTTTAGTTAAGATAGCTTCCAATTTTTGATTAGCCAGCATGCGTTTTAACTGATCAATGTTATCAATAAATTCCCGAACATTTCCGTAGTTGGCAAGTGAATGGATGGTTGAAAATTCAGAGTATTTATTTTTATCAAGGTAAATTTGTTCAATTCCCATAAGATCTTCTACATGAGAATTAAGTTCTGTTTTAATTTGTATGAGTTCAGATTTAAGAGCGATTTCCTCAATTGATTGTGAAGAGCTACCTTGATTTTCTTCGTTAATTTGTTCAGCTAATTTGAGATAACTTTTTTGAAGTAATAAAATTTCCTTCTTTTGGGTTACGAGTCTTGGAAGTAATGGTTTATCAGATGTTTCCTTCTGTATTTCTCTCTTATAATTTTCAAATATTACTCTTTGAAGCAGTTGTGAAGATTTTCTTGAATGACCTCGCACAATTACAACGAGTTGATTTGAAGATTCTGTGCTCTGAGTAGCAGAAAATAAGGATCGTATAATTTCAGGTTCTGGTTCGATGAACACATCGTTGAGAAAAGGGCTAAAAATCATTTCTTTCGCTGTGGGGTTTGAATTAAGAGTGCTTAGTATTGAAGATAGAAATGTACTTCCTTTAATAGCTTCTCTGTGTAATCCGATTAACCGCGATTTTTCTTTTGGTAATTCAATAAAAAAATTTGATTCCGCCCAAGCAGAAGAATTTTTTAATTCTTCACTCTTTTTAATTTGAACAGAAGAATTATTTTCATCGTGGGTAAATGATGGTTTTGGGGAGCCAATAATTGATTCCTCGTATGCTATTGCAATATCCTTTTCAATTTGATCATAGTAAAAACCAGCGCCAAAAATTATAAGGGTTGAAATGATAAGCAATACGCTTTGCCACGGTTGCATGTAATTTAGTTAGAGAACCTATCGCATTTGTGCAACTTGTTAAATTAAAAGTAAAATTTAGTTCTTACATACTCCAACCCGAACTCTGATAAGGTTGACAATTTTGAATAATCAAATTGCTTTAATTTTGTTTTGCATGAGGAACCCATACCCTTCGATTTTTCCCGAAAGTTAACCGCTTTGCAAAGACCTCTTTATGCCTACATACTAACCTTGCTTCCAAATAGGTCAGAAGCGGAGGACATTCTACAAGAAACCAATCTGATTCTTTGTCGAAAAGCGGCTGAATATAACCCCGAAGGTCATTTTCAAGGTTGGGCATTCAATATTGCCAGGTTTCAAGTAATGGGACACATATCAAAATTTAAAAGAAGTAAATTATATTTTAGTCCAGATTTAATTGAAAATTTAGCAGAAGAAACTGTTGATTTAAAACAAATGGATTTATCTCGTAGAGCATTGCAGGTTTGTTATCAGCTTCTGCCAAAACATATGAAAGCCATGGCAAAATTAAGATTCCAAGAAGAGAAAAGTTTATTAGAAATATCAAAAACTTTAAAGAAGCCAATGGGTTCTGTATCTGCAACATTACACAGAATACGAATAAATTTAATCGCATGTGTAAAAGAAAAAATTCCATCAATTGAAGCGGAAATGGATTCTTGATTGAATAATAGTATGTAAAATTTTGTAAGAAAATCTAAGTGAGTGCTAATATAATGTGTACCAACTTAATACCCCATGAATTCTTACCCCAGTATACTTAAGGAAGTAGAGTCTTTGACTTCCAAAATTTTAGATGATGATTGTTCGAGTGAAAATATAACTCGTCTGTCCCAGTTATTAAAAACCAGTAAAGAAGCACGACAGCGATATTCCGAGATAACTATTCAAGATTCACTCTTGCACTGGGAGTTGGTTGATTGTCCTAAAACCATTGAATTCGACCATACAAAATCTAAAAATTTAAATTTCCCTGTTATTTCTTCACTCGCTGCTGCAATTGTTGCGTTATTTGGGGTTTGGTGGTTTCATTCCAAAGATAAAAATTTAAACATTATTGTCCAAGATTCATCTTCAAATAATAATACACCTAATTTTTCCGACTCTGCACTTTCTAGTGCTACTTTTAAAACGAAACCCAATACAGTTAGTAGAAAACTGAATGAGTCTCCGCTCAATCTTCCTTTTAATTCAAGCTTAGCAGATTCCACTCGAGCCCAAAACGATGCTTATTATGGGCTGCAAGTCTTAAAGGAAGGAAAGAGCTTTGGGGAAGGCGGTGTAGTTGAATATAAAGGTAGGTTTGCAAGTTGGAAGAGGTTTGATTATTTGTCAGTTCCCACTGAAAAAGGAGTTTTGCCTCAGACAGGAGATTATATGATGAAATTTTCTTCGATGAAAGTAGATGTAAATTCTCAAACCGCAGAAGCATCTGAAACATTACAGGTTGTTGATGTAAGAAACCTTAATCTTGGTGTTGAAAATTTAAACGCACAAATACAGACTAGCCTTTACTTCAACAAGGGTGAAACTTTAATTGCAGGATCAACAGAATTCGCACTTTCAATACACGCCATTTCAAGTGATGAAAATAACGAAAATTCTTACATTGGTCACAAGGAATTTAATATTGAAAGTGATGTCAACCCATCCACATGGGAGCAAATTCAACAGGATTTTACACTTCCATCCGGAACTGAGTTTGTTATTGTTTCAATGAGTGCTCGTAAGGAAGGTTCTGGTGCACTATTGCCAGATGTTGGAGGGCATTATGCAGATGGATTGTCTTTGAATCTTTTCATCGATGGTGAGAGCATTATGGGTCCTTTATAAGGCTAATTATATCCATCGGTTGTTGTTGACAACCAATCTACAACCTTAATTTTAGGTTATATGAGAATTTTACTCTATACCATTTTTCTGTTTCTCGCCTTACTATCATTTGGAAAAGATTGGCCTAATTTTGGTGGCCCTTTAAGGAGTCAATTCACCGACGAGGTAGGACTGAAAATAAATTGGGGTGACGTAGAACCCGAAAAGCTTTGGCAAATGGATGTCGGCCTTGGTTATTCTTCGATTATTGAAGTGGACGGTCTAGCTTACACGCAAGGAAATCGGGACGGGCGAAATACACTCTATTGCGTAAATGCGATAACCGGAAAAATGGTATGGAAGCATAGTTATCCATGTGAAAAAGCACCCAAGTTCTTTGATGGTGGTAGTCGATCAACACCAACCATTAAAGATGGTATTTTGTACTTATGCAGTCACGAGGGAGACTTTTATGCGTTAGATGCAAAAAAAGGATCCATTCTTTGGACAAAAAATTTGATTAATGATTTTCAAGGAAAAAGACCAATGTGGGGTTATTCTGGTTCTCCGTTAGTTCTAGGTGAAAAAATAATTATTGAAACAGGATCACCAACAGGATCTTTAATATGCCTAGATGTAAATGGCGGGTCTTTGCTTTGGCAGGGTGGAGATAGTGAGGCAGGTTACGCTTCTCCCATTTTAAACAATACTAACGAAATTTTAATCTTTAATGAATATGGATTAGTAATTCACGATTTTAAAACCGGTAAAGTCAAAAAAAAATATCAACACAAGACACGCTATGGAATTAATGCAGCACAACCTCTCATTTATGAAAATAAGGTCTTTTTATCTTCTGCATATGGAAAGGGTGCTGCCCTTGTTGATTTTAATAAAAGAGTTCCTAGTTCAATTTGGGAGTCTGAATCTTATTCTTGTCAAATGGCAAGCTTGGTTAGAAAAGGGCGTTATAGTTTCGGCATACATGGACAAGCGGGTGGTCGTTCTGAACAATCAAAACTATTTTGTCTGGACTTAGAAACTGGAAAAGAGAAATGGAGTGAAATAGGGTTTGGGTTGGGAACGGTCCTTCTTGTTCGGGACCACTTAGTTATCTTAAGCGATAGGGGCGAAATTTGTTTAGCGGAGGCAAATGCCGAAGGATTTATTGAGAAGGCTCGCTTTCAAGTACTATCAGGAAAAAATAATTGGACACCCCCAACTTATGTAAATGGAAGGATGCATTGTCGGAGTTCAAAAGGATCCTGGGTTTGTTTGCAAATGGGCTCGCTACGATAAAATGTTAATATTTACATTTTTCATGATCAATAATTTCAGATAACTGAAATAGTAATATTAAAAAATGTTTTTTTTCTTCGGCTGAAAAACACGATAAAACTTCATTTTCTAATTCTTCAGCAATTACTTGTCCTTTTTTGAAAAGTACGGTTCCTTTATAAGTTGAAAAAATGTTTTTTTTCCTCTGGTCCAATAAATTTTTTTTCCTTTCAATTAACCCTTGATTTTCCATTCTTTTCATAATTCCCGCGATGTTATTTCCGTCGGTGCACATAAGTTGTGCTAGTTTTTTCTGCGTAACTAATTCTTCAGAAAATTCATGGATCCATCTAAGTACAATATATTGATCCGGAGTTATTCCAATTGTCTTAACCCTTTTCATAAATGTACTATTTAGTTTGATCCAACATTCCCTGAGTAATGGCGGCAAGTTTTTTGGAGTGTTTAAACTGAGTATCATTATAAATAAAAAAGTTTTTACCTATCGGTAATTGACAATATAGTACATACAAGTACTAATTTTTAATCAATCCACATCAATCTTTTATAATCTAATGAATTACCATTTAATTTCCATAATTTGCCTTCTTTTTTTTGCGAGTTGTGTCTCTCATGAAAAGAAAAAACTTGTTTCAAATATTCAAAATAACTCAGAAACATTATCCATAGACAAGGATTGGCTCTTTTGGAGAGGTACTTCAGGAACAGGTGTTTCCGAGCAAACAAACCTTCCGGAAAAATTGAGTTTGGAGGGAGATTCCCTTCTTTGGACCCATGAAATACAAGGTGGTGGTGTGCCGGTTATTGCAGGCGGACGAGCATACCAATTTGGATATTATGGCGTTGAGGGAGACTTAATGGAGGCACTTGTTTGTTTCGATGCTGCCACTGGCAAAACACTTTGGGAGCGAACTCATGCTGACTTTATAAGCGACATTGTTTATAACAGATATGGCGTTGGTGCAGCATGCGTAGATCCAGAAAGTGGCAATGTGTATTTTCAAACGAGTCCCGGATTATTGATTGGTTACGATTCAGACGGTAATAAACTATGGGAACGATCCCTAATGGAGGAGTTTGCACGCTTGACTTTTCCAAATGGGAGAACTGGTGGACCATGTGTGGATGGTGACTTGGTGATCATTCACGCAATTACCGCCAATTGGGGAAAACAAGGGCCTGCTCGTGATCGTTTTTATGCATTTGATAAAAACACGGGCGAATTAGTTTGGGCATCCACCCCTGGAATTACACCAAAGGATAGTTCTTTTTCACCCCTTGTATTTGAGGATATGCCAAATGGTCGTAGGGTTTTTTACAGCGGAACAGGATGTGGGCATATTGTTTGTATCGATGCAAGAACTGGACAACCCTTGTGGCGCTTTCAAATGTCCTATGGAGGAGTAAATTCTGGGGTAGTTATTCATAAAGATACAGTAATTGCTATTCATGGTAAGGAAAACACTGACTCTTCTACCATTGGCCGTATGGTAGCGATTCAAAAACCAGACAAACTGCCTTCCCTAACAGATGATATTTTGATTTTAGGAAAGGAAAGCGAGGTATGGCGAAATAATAAAATGGAGGCTTTTACGAGTACCCCGGTATATCGTGCTGGCCGACTTTACTCTACGATCAAGCGAGGCGAATTAGTATGTTTAAATGCTGATTCAGGTGAAGAAATATGGGTGATCAAGTTGGCACCCGATCAAGTTCATGCTTCTCCAACATGGGCAGATGGAAAACTTTATGTTCCCATGTTTGACGGAAAAGTTTCTGTAATCAAAGATGAGGGCGATGAAGGCAAAATAATTAGTCAAGTTCAATTAGATGGTTCTTGTTTGGCTGCCCCATCAGTTGCTCACGGTCGAGTCTTTGTTCAGTCTAAGAAGCGACTCTACTGTTTTGGTTCTAATAAAATTGCACCAGCATTTATTTCACAACTAGGCGAGAGTCTGGATTCGGACCGAAATCCGGTATCATTGCAAATTGTACCGGCTGAATTTACTCTTAAATCTGGAAGTTCACTTGCATTGAAAGTCTATTCACTCGATGAGGCAGGTAGAAGAATTAAGGAATTAAAGAGTGGTTTAAATTGGGAAAAATGGGTACCACCCACCGCAAAGGTTCAATCGAAAGTTGATGCTGAAATTACAACGAACGGTATTTTGATTGCTGAAAAAGATGCCAAACTCTCAGCTGGAGCACTACGTGTAAGTCATGGGAAATTATTTGGAGTGTGCAGAGGTCGCGTTTTGCAGGATCTTCCTTATGAGGAAAATTTTGAGGAAGGTTTTACATTAACGCAGAAAAGTTCTGATCAGATTCCGTTCTCATATGCACCGCTTTCTTGGCTCGGTGCAAGGATGCGCTGGCAAATTCAAGAACTTGATGGAAATGTGGTTGCCGGAAATACCTTAGATCGAGTTTTATTTCAACGAGCAATTAATTTTGTTGGTCACAAAGATATGAATAATTACACAGCTGAAGCTGATGTTATGACCGATGGAGATCGTAGAACAAAATCAAATGTTGGACTGATAAACCAACGCTATATTTTCGCCCTAATTGGTAATAGCCAAAAACTAGAAATTATTTCTAATTATGATCGTTTTAGGCATTCTGTTCCTTTTCCGTTTAAGACAAATATTTGGTATAAATTAAAAACTCGCGTTGACATACTAGAAGACGGGAGTGGGTTAATACGTGCCAAGGCATGGCCCAAATCTGGGATAGAGCCAGCTGAATGGACAATTGAGGTTCCACACATAACTCCTCATTTGCAAGGCGCTCCAGGTGTTTATGCAATGTCGCCTCAGAGTAAAAAGAAAGTTTATTTCGATAATTTATCTATAACATATAATAATTAATTTTAGTACCCCTCTACGAAACCACATAATATAATGAAAAAAATTATCATTCTTAGTATCTCTATTTTTACTTTCGCAAATCTCTTTGGTTCAGATTGGCCAATGTGGGGAAGAGACGGAAGTAGAAATATGATCTCGGACGAGAAAAATATAACATTTGATTTTAATCCTGGAGAAATGAACGATGAGGAGATCGTAGATCTGACCACGACCAAGAACATAAAATGGGTCGCCAAATTAGGTTCACAAGCTTACGGAAATGTAACGATAGGGAATGGTTGCGTTTTCATCGGCACAAATAACGAATCTCCCCGTGATCCAGATAAAATGGGTGACCGCGGGGTAGTTATGTGTTTGGATGAAAAAACGGGTGCCCTTAAATGGCAACTCGTAATTCCTAAGTTGGGTGCCGGAAAAGTAAGTGATTGGGAGTATATAGGAATTTGTTCATCTACTGCCATAGATGGAGATCGTGTGTATGTCGTTACGAATCGGTGTGAAGTTGTTTGTTTAGACATCAATGGTTTTGCCAATGGGAATGACGGCCCATTTAAAGACGAAGCGGCTTATGTTAAACCAAAAGGAATGAATGATTCTTTAAATGAAAGTTTAGATGCTGATATTATTTGGATGTATGATATGCGAGATGAACTAGGAGTTTTTCCTCACAATGTTACGAGTTCATCCCCAGTGATAGTTGGCGATAAGGTTTATGTTGCCACATCAAACGGAGTCGATTGGTCTCATACCAATATACCGAGCCCTCTTTCTCCTAGCTGGATTGCTTTGGATAAAAATTCGGGCGAATTGATTGGGGAGGATGGTTCTGGGGCTAGCGAGAATGCACTTCATGCAGCCTGGTCTTCTCTTACATACGGAATGGTAAATAAAAAAGAAATTCTCATTTGGGGAGGAACAGATGGGCTTTGTTATGGTTATGAAAATAAAACTGTTAAAGATGCTGATGGGTATGAGTTATTCGAACCTCTCTGGCAGGTAGATTGTAACGAACCAAATTATCGTAAGGATAAACAAGGTAAAAAAATACCTTATGCAACCCCCCCAGGACCAAGTGAATTAATTGGGACGCCTGTTTTATACGAAGGAAAAGTTTATTGCGCAATTGGACAGGACCCTGAACATGGAGATGGCGTGGGTCGATTATCCTGTATTAATGCTGAAGATGGAAAAGTTCTCTGGAAATACACAGATGTCGGTCGTACAATATCTACTGTTTCTGTTGCTGATGACTTGGTTTATATCGCAGAATATGCTGGGATCATACACTGCCTTGACGCAATGACGGGTAAAGTTTACTGGACTCACGATTCATTTAGTCGAATTTGGGGATCTACTTTAGTGGTTGATGGAAAACTCATTTTGGGAAATGAAGATGGAGATTTACTGGTTATGAATCATGGAAAAACTAAACCTAAAGTAAAAACCGTGAGTATGGGAGCTCCCGTTTATAGTTCACCTGTAGTTTCTAATGGAGTTCTTTATGTTGGAACACAGACTCATCTTTACGCAATAGGGGAGTAAAAGTGAAAAATTCATCTTATCCATTCGGGAAAAGAATAACTTGGGTATTATTTTTTGTTTTATTTTTTTTACACCAAGATTTTTGGTGGTGGGATGAATCAACTTTAGTACTTGGCTTTTTACCTATCGGTCTTGCTTTTCACGCATTGTTTTCTATTGCCTGTGCATTTTTAGGATGGGTAGCTATTAAATTTGCTTGGCCGCATCATTTGGAACAATTTGCCGAAGAAAATTTTAGTGAAGGTAGCGAAAAAAGATGACTACTTTAATAGTCATTATTTTTTATCTGTGCCTTCTTTTAGGGTTGGGTTTTTTCAGCAGTCGCTCGTTCAGAGGCACTAGTAAAGATTACTTCGTTGCCAGTCATAGTATCGGTCCATTTCTTTTGCTCATGAGTGTCTTTGGAACAACCATGACTGCATTTGCTCTGGTTGGTTCGACGGGAAAATCGTTTGAACGGGGAATAGGCACTTATGGATTGATGGCTTCGATTAGTGGATTGGTTCATGCAGGCATATTTTTTCTCGTTGGTATTAGATTATGGGCTTTTGGAAAAAAGCATGGCTATATTACTCAAATTCAATTCTTCCGATCTCGATTTGATTCAGATGGTTTGGGATATCTACTTTTTCCAATTCTAGTTTTACTTGTAGTTCCCTATCTTTTGATCGGTATAATTGGTGCAGGAAAAACTATTGAACCAGTTACCGCAGGTGCATTTACTGAAATTTTTACTAATCCCAGTGCGCCTCAATGGTTAGGAGGAATACCGTCTTGGTTGACTGGACTCGTAGTATCCTTAGTTGTTTTGACTTATGTTTTCATGGGAGGATCACGAGGAGCAGCCTATGCAAACACTTTTCAAACAATTGTTTTTATGGTCATGGGCTTGGTTGCATTCGTCTATATCATAAATGGTTTAGGGGGACTTGAACAGGCAGGGAAAGTACCTGCTCGAATAAACGATAATGGCATGCTCGTGCAGGATTATAATTTTGATATGAAGCTAGGAGAACTTCAGAAAAATGACCCTCCCAAACCAATTGGAAAAGTTTTAAATTCTACAATTTCTGATTTATCTAACAAGCAACCACATTTATCTCGGACTCCGGTCTTAATAGAGTTTAAAAAGAAGAATCCCAAAACCGGAGAAATTTCTGTCTTCGAAAGAGAGCTTGGAATACCTTTCATAACATTTGTTTCTTATTTTTTTATTCCCTTGAGTGTGGGGATGTTTCCTCATCTTTTTCAACATTGGTTAACAGCCAAAAGTGCCAAAGCATTCCGATTAACAGTTATAGCCCATCCATTATGTATCATGGTGGTTTGGGTTCCCTGCGTATTAGTGGGAGCATGGGCTTCTGGAGTTTTACCTCCAGGAATTCCGCCTCCTGCAGTGCTTTCTGCAATGCTGAAACTATTAGTAGGAGACCCTGTTTTGACCGGACTTCTGACTGCAGGTGTATTAGCTGCAATCATGTCTTCCTTGGATTCTCAATTCCTTTGTCTGGGAACTATGTTCACTAACGATATTGTCTTGCATCGTGCAAAGACACGAAAATACTCAGATAAACAGATAATAATGATTGCACGGACATTTATAGTGTTAATCGTAACGTTGACCTATGTACTAGCCATGTGGGCAAAAGATGCAAATGTTTTTGATTTAGCTATTTGGTGCTTTAGTGGGTTTTCAGCACTCTTTCCAGTCGTATTTGCAGCGCTATATTGGAAGAGGGCTACTAAGCAAGGAGTAGTTGCAAGTATTGTTTCGGCACTTTTAAGTTGGCTTTATTTTTTCCATTTATCTGGCTATGGTGGGGAGATGGTTGTGGGTCCTGGTATTATTCCGGCGGCTGTATGTTTTATGGTTGCGACCATTGCTCTAATTGGAGTTTCCCTTTTGACTAAACCACCTTCAGAGGAAACTTTAAAAAAGTTTTTTTCTTGAGTGTGAAAATTGTAAATTCTGAAAATCTTTTTTTATTAAGACAATGAATATCGATGAGACAGTTACAAAATGTGCTAATGAGCTTGATGCTCACATTGCTGAAATAATCAAGTGGCACTTTTCGCCAGATACCGGTTCGCCTTTTTGGTTAGATTGGGCAAAACAACAAAGTTGGAATCCCCTTGAAGAGATTAGAACATATCAAGATATTTGTGAAAAATTTCCAAATTTTCAGGACGAATGGTTGAGGGATTTACCTAATGAAGTCTGGGTTCCGCAACCATACCAAGGAAAACCATTTAATATTTTCGAAACAGGGGGTACTACTGGAATGCCCAAGCAAAGAATTGGTTGGGACGACTTTCGTATTGATTACACTGCCTTTTCGGAAACTCTGAGCGATGAACACTTTCCTCGCGATCATTACTGGTTGATGGTTGGTCCAACGGGGCCGCGTAGATTGCGTTTAGCAATCGAACATCTTGCTAACCAAAGAGGTTGCTCTTGTTATTTTGTTGATTTAGACCCTCGATGGGTAAAGCGGTTGATCTCAAGTAAACAATTTGACCAAGCTCGGGCATACATGGACCATGCGGTTGATCAAGCATTGACAATTCTAAAACATAGAAAAGTAAGTGCATTATTTACCACCCCAAAATTGTTGGAAGCGCTAGCTGAAAGAAAAGATCTTATTAAAGCGGGAATTAAAGGTGTGTTTTGTGGGGGGACAACAATGGACAAACAATACGCCCGTTTTCTTGTTGAAGAAGTTTGCGAGGGTGGAAAAATTGGATTTGTTCCTACCTATGGTAATACCTTAATGGGGTTGGCTAGACATCATCCATTTGGTCCTGAAAATGATTATTCCATTGCATATTATGCTCCACAACCGAGAGCGGTTTTAAGGGTAATTAATCCTGAAACCAACAAAACAGTTGATTACGATAATTGGGGGCGAGTTGAACTTACGACTCTCACAAAAGAATTTTTTATGCCTCGTTTTTTAGAAAGGGATGAAGCATTACGAAGAAAGCCATGGGAAAAAGCACCTTGGGATGGAGTTGCTGAAGTTCGCCCATTTGGTGCAATGGAAAAAAATATTGTAGAGGGGGTTTATTAAAATGAATACACCACATATTCCGTGTTTACGACTTGGTAAAGAATACCGCAGTTTTAATCAGTCTGAAGTTAAGGACTACCGAAATGGATCCGTTAAAGCTACAATGAGCCAAGTCAATGCGGGGGTTATAAGAAGAGATCTTTTGAGTATTGAAAAAGCGTGCGAAGCTTTGCAAAAGTTAAGCACGAGAGAACTTATTGATATAAGTGCAAAAGCAGGAGACCTGTTCTTGAACGGTAATTTACCATTAGGTGAAAACGGGGAACTTCAATCTCCTCAAGATTATCTTGAAACCCTTTCTTCTACTAGCGGATTACCCCATGTTATGGTAAAGCGGAACATGGATAAAATTAATTATGCACTTACACATTTAGAATTAATTTTAAACGGATTAACTCGAGGTATTGATTTGTCTATTCTTGATCGAGGCTATGGTGAACAGGCAGGGTCTCCTGTTTGTTTCTATCCAACAACTAGTGCATTGGGTTTGGTTATGCCTAGTAATTCACCAGCCGTTAATTCTTTGTGGTTACCTTCTATTGCACTCAAAATTCCAATAGTTATGAAGCCAGGTCGTGACGAACCATGGACTCCATTTCGACTTATTCAAGCGTTTATTAAAGCCGGTTGTCCGCGTGAGGCTTTTGGTTTTTATCCAACAGACCACGAGGGATCTGCTGATATTCTACGCCTTTGCGATCGGGCATTAATATTTGGTGATAAGAGTACAACTGACTTGTACGCTGGTAATCCTGGTGTTCAGGTTCACGGTCCAGGGTTTAGTAAAATTCTCATCGGAGAAGATGAAATTGAAAATTGGCCGGATTTTATTGATGTCATGGTATCTTCTATTTCAGATAATGGAGGCAGGAGTTGCGTTAATGCTTCTTCAGTTATTGTACCTAAATATGCAAAAGAAATTGCAGACGCTTTAGGAAAGAGGCTGGGACCCTTAAAACCTCTTGCGATGGATGACCCGGATGCAGTTTTGTCAGGTTTTGCTAATCCCAAAATGGGTGAATGGATAAACGGTGCAATTGATTCGGATTTAGAAGAGAGGGGTGCCATCGACGCAACCGCACCTTATCGTGATGGTGCTCGTCTTGTGCAAGCTGAAGGTGGGACTTATCTTCGCCCGACGATTATCCATTGTGATTCTATGAGTCATTCGCTTTCGAACAGAGAATTTTTATGTCCATATGCAAGTGTGGTTGAAGTTCCGCAGTCAAAAATGTTGGGTGCTATAGGTCCAACTTTAGTAGTGACTGCAATTACTAAAGATGAAACTTTTAAGCAAAAGCTTTTATCTGCTTCAAATATCGAACGTTTAAACTTAGGTCCTATATCAACTATGAAAATATCTTGGGATCAACCTCATGAGGGAAACATGTTCGAGTTCCTCTACAAGCGTCGTTCCATAGGAATGGCAGCTTGATTAATAGTCTTCATTTCTTCACTAATTTTATATGATTAATCATCCCAAAATTAATTTTTTTGAAGAAGGAGAAAAGCCAAATCAACAAATTGTTTTTGGAAATAATACATCTAATTATGTTGGACATTTAGCGGAAAGACTTGGGAGCCATGTGTTACTTGTAACTGACCCAGGATTGTCTTCAGCTGGCCATTCCGAACATATTAAAAAAAATCTTGAAGCTGCTAATCTAAAAGTCTCTCTTTTTGATCAATCAACTGAAAACCCGACTGAGTCTAGTGTTGAAGCATGCGTCCAAGTCGCAAAGAAAAGTAAGGTAGATTTAATCATAGGGTTGGGAGGAGGAAGCTCTATGGATACGGCAAAGGGGTGTAATTTTATCCTAAGTAACGGAGGTAAAATGTCAGACTTTTGGGGCGTAGATAAATCCACTCGCCCAATGTATCCTTTAATTGCTATTCCAACAACAGCTGGCACAGGTAGTGAATGTCAGTCATTTGCTTTAATTTCTAACGACGAGAGTCATAAGAAAATGGCCTGTGGTGACAAAAAAGCACTTCCTCGAATCACCATACTTGATCCAGTATTGACGTTGTCACAGCCAAATTCTGTGACCGCTTGTACAGGTGTTGATGCCTTGTCTCACGCTCTTGAATCTATGGTAACTTCAAAAAGAAATCAAAATTCCTTTTTTCATTCCCGTTTGGCTTTTAAGTTGTTACAAGAATTTTTACCTTTAGTTTTAAAAGATCCAACTGATTTAAAAAGTAGAGGTCAGGTTTTGCTAGGAGCCTCTCATGCAGGAGCAGCCATTGAAAGAAGTATGTTGGGAGCTGCACATTCAATGGCCAATCCATTAACTGCTAGCCGTGGAATCATTCATGGAGTCGCCGTTGGTATAACCCTTCCCGAGGTTATGAAATTCAATAAAGCAGATTCAGGAACTAATTTAATTTATGCAAATCTTGCGCGTGAATCAGGCATAGCTTCAGTGGACTGTCCAGATGAAGAAGCGACAAACTTATTAATAGATAAAATATATGCGATATTAAAATTAGCGAAAATGCCAACACATCTAAACAATCAGGGGTTTACCCCTTCTGATATTCCTTCCCTCGCTTTAGATGCTTCCGAGCAATGGACTGCAAATTTTAATCCTCGTCGGGTGAATCGAGATGATTTTGAAAAAATATATTCAAAACTTTTTTCTACTAGCTCTTGCGAATCTCAATCCGTTCAAGCAAATTGATCCTAGGCATGAAATATTTTGGACTAAAGATATTACTATTTATAATATGCATTCCCTTTATGGCCTCTGCCAAAGATGTTTTAGAAAACAAGAAACGAGATGGAGATGATTGGCAGCGCCATCGTGGAGATCAGGCATTAAGAGGTATGTCTAAAGCTAAAATTGGATCAAAGTTAAAATTAGATTGGCAATTTAAAACTGGAGAATTTCTTAAGTCCTCAGTAGTTGTGTCGAATGGACTTGCTTTTGTAGGAGCGGATACAGGTACGATTTTTGCAATTTCTGTTGAGGACGGTAAGGAAGAGTGGAAATATAAGACAAATCTTGGTATAGATGCCCCACCATTGGTTCATAACGAAATTGTTTTTGTGGGATCTACGGATGGATTTCTTTATGCGTTTAGAGCTAATGATGGAAAAAATCTTTGGAAATACGAAACAAATGGAGAAATAATGGGAGCACCAAATGAGGCAGTTCGCCCAAAATCCAAGGATTCCGTAATCGTTGTTGGTAGCTATGATAATTTCGTTCATTGTGTAAGTACAAAAACGGGAAAATTAATTTGGAAGTTTGAAACTCAAAATTATGTAAATGGAGTCCCTACAATTTACGAAAATAAATATGTGGTATTTGGAGGCTGTGATTCTGTGCTTTATGTTGTCAGCCTAGAAGATGGAACACTAATTCGTTCTGTAGAAGTTGAAGCCCCCATTGCTGCCTCCGTTTCTATTTCAGATGGAGTAGGATATGTTGGAAATATGGATAGAGCAGTTATGGCTTTCGATATTGAGTCCGGAGACATTATTTGGAATTATCGACACAAAAATTTCCCATATTTTTCTTCACCTGCAATTACTGAAGAAAATGTTTTGATTGGTGGACGGGATAAAGGTTTGCATTGCATCAATCGAATTTCAGGAAAGCAGAAATGGAGATTCTCGGCACGAGGTAGAATTGACAGTTCTCCTGTCGTTGCTGACAGTAAAGTTATTTTTGGTTCAATGGATGGAAAAATTTATATCTTATCATTACAAGATGGAAAAGAGATTACATCCTATGAAGTCGGTGAAGCAATTTCCTCCACTCCTGCTATTATAAACGGTAAAGTTTTGGTTGGTTGTGAAGACGGTAATGTTTATTCATTCAATACAAATTCCATTAAATGAGTGATTCCAATTTTATTAAACCTGATTATCAAACGGAAGAAGAGACCAAGGCTGGTAATTATTTCGTTTCGAATTATCCACCATTTTCTTTTTGGAATGATAACGATGTTCCATGCGTTAGTAGTTTGATTAGCAGTCCGTCTCCAGGTACTGCTCCGTTGGGACTATATTACCATGTACCTTTTTGTCGGAAGCGTTGCCATTTTTGTTACTTCAAAGTTTACACTGATAAGAATTCAGGTGATGTGCGAAGATATTTATCTGCAACCATAAACGAATTAAAGCTTTATTCGGAATCACCATACTTTAAAGGTCGCAAACCCAAATTTGTTTACTTTGGTGGAGGTACGCCATCTTATTTATCTGCTCAGCAACTTACCGAACTAACTGATCAAATGAAATCTATTTTGCCATGGGACGAGGCGGAGGAGGTAACTTTTGAATGTGAACCGGGAACTCTTTCAGAAAAGAAGCTGGAAACGATTAAGGGCTTTGGGGTAACTCGGTTAAGTTTGGGAGTGGAAAATTTTAATGACCACATTCTGGAAACAAATGGTCGTGCACATCGTTCAAAAGAAGTTTTTAGTGCCTATGAATTTGCCCGCGGACTTGGCTTTGACAATATCAATATTGATTTAATTTCAGGAATGCTAGAAGAGACGGATGAAAATTGGTCTGACTCAGTTGATCAAGTAATTGCACTTTCACCAGATTGTGTGACTATTTATCAGATGGAAGTACCCTTCAATACTGGTATCTTTAAAAAGATGAAGGAGGAGGGGAAATTGAATGCACCAGTGGCTGATTGGCCAACGAAACGGCGCTGGGTAAAAGAAGCATACTCAAAATTAGAATCTGCTGGATATACAATCACGAGTGCATACACAGCAGTTAAAAATCCTCAGTCGACCCAATTTATTTATCGTGACCGATTGTGGGCGGGTGCTGATATGATTGGTTTGGGAGTTTCTTCTTTTGGTCATCTAGGAGGTATTCATTATCAAAATATTACTCATATTGATAATTATTGCGATATTGTTGAGTCGAATAAACTTCCAATACGAAGAGCTCTCATGACTAATGAAAATGAGCGTTTTATTAGAGAACTTATTTTGCAGTGGAAGTTAGGTAGGGTAAACCAAAAGACTTTTGTTGATAAATTTGGAATTTCTATTAGTGAGCGTTTCTCTTCAATCTTATTAGAGTGGGAGAAGAAAGGAGATTTGACTGTAAATGGAGATGAATTTCTATTGTCTCGCGATGCCTTGTTGCGAGTTGATTCATTACTACAAGGTTTTTTCCTGCCCCAACATCAGGAAGCTCGATATGTTTAGATTTTTTCATGATAACTACTAATAATATTTTTCAGGATCCCCTGTATCCATTAAGTTTAATCCGTAAGGTGCGCGGTATTTCGAAATTAGTTTCAGAGGTCGTTGATCCAAATGAAATTCCTGATCCTTATTATTCCCTATTGGTTCATGATGGAGATATGACTTCTCGTTTAGAATCTTATCATGGAGACAGTATTAAAATACGAAAGCTTAGTTCATCCAATGATGGCAAAGCTTATTTTCGCGAGGTTATACTCGAAACTATGGAATCTCAAACATCCGCTGAGTATGGAGCAATTGAGATAACCCTCAAAAATTTAGAAGAAGAACAAAGGGCACTTGTTATTGAGGGTAAACAACCATTGGGGGGAATTTTAAATGAAGCTCGGATACCATATTCAAGTGCCCCTCGAGCTTTTTTGAAAATTATTCCAGATAATCCAATGGTTGAGGCTTTTGGTTCAGTGGAAGCAGATCATTTATTTGGAAGAAGTAATGAAATTACATCTTATAATGGAGAGATTATAGCTCGAATCGTCGAGATTTTACCTTCCCTTTAATCCTTTTCTTTGTTTGTAAAAAGAAGAAATATTAGTTGAATTATATTAATCATGATATCCGTAAAACAAAATTATGATGCAATTATCATTGGAGGAGGCCCTGCTGGGGCATCTACAGGAGCATTACTTGCAGAGAAAGGCCGAGATGTATTAATTGTCGAAAAAGAAAAATTTCCACGATACCATGTCGGAGAATCTTTAATGCCATTTTGCTATTTTCCTTTGGAGAGATTGGGTTTGGTTGATACTTTAATGGAGTCTGCTAATCCAAGAAAGTATTGTGTCCAGTTTGTTAGGCAGGATGGTTTCTTATCTCAACCTTTTTACTTTTTTCAACACTTTGACCATCCATCATCTACCACATGGCAGGTCTGGAGATCAGAATTTGATAAGATGATCCTAGACAAAGCACGGGATAATGGAGCTTCAATTATGGAAGAGACAAAAGCCAAAAACTTGATTAAGTCGGGAGATCGCGTTGTTGGAGTAAAGGTTGAATCAAAGGATATGGGCACGCTTGAAATGAGAGCTCAAATTGTGATAGATGCTTCTGGTAGAGATTGTTTCGCGGCTCATAAAGAAAATTGGATGGTTCGCGACCCAGAACTTAAGAAAATCGCCTTGTGGACTTATTTTAAAAATGCGAAGCGTGATCCGGGTTTAGATGAAGGTGCTACGACTGTTGCTTATCTTCCAAATAAAGGTTGGTTTTGGTATATTCCATTAAGTGGAGATATTGTTAGCGTTGGAATAGTTGCAGAGAGAGACTACCTTTTTGATGGATCAACAAAGGATCATGAAGAGATATTTAGTCGGGAAGTTCAGAACAACGAATGGATTAAGGAACACCTGGCTGAAGCAGAACAGACTGGAGAATATAGAATTACTGGTGAATATTCATATCGAAATCGTTATTGTGCAAGCGAAGGCCTCGTACTGGCAGGCGACGCTCTAGGCTTTTTAGATCCAGTTTTTTCTTCAGGGGTATTTTTGGCATTAAAGAGTGGAGTTATGCTCGCCGATGAGATTAATTTAGCATTGGGGGCAGGTGATTTATCCGCGAAGAGCTTCGACCGTTATGGAAAAATGATGCAATCTTCTATCGAGACAATGAGAAAAATAGTCTACGCATTTTATGATAAGGATTTTAGTTTTGGCGATCTAGCGAAACGTGGCGAGCATCTACGTGCTGCTTTAACTGATTGTTTGATTGGGAATGTAGATGATAATGAATTCCGCGAACTTTTTGATGCAATGTCCGACCTCGCTGCTCTTCCAAAACCGGTTGAACATGGTTTGACGACTGCTTCTTCGTGAAGCTTGCTTTCCTTACTCCCGGAACGGGAAATTATTACTGTGGCGTATGCATGCGCGATAATTCGCTTGCTCGTAGTTTGATAAATGCCGGGCATGAAGTGACCATGCTTCCCACTTACCTTCCTCATTTTTTGGATGAAGAACTCGCTGCTGAAGAATTACCTATTTTTTTTGGTGGAATTAATGTTTACCTGCAGCATAAGTTTTCTCTTTTTCGTCACACGCCTGCCTGGCTAGATAAGGCGTTTGATAGCAAATGGCTGCTGCGCAAAGCCGCAGCAAAAAGCGGAATGACCTCCAGCAAAGATCTGGGTGAAATTACACTTTCCACTTTTCGGGGTGAGGACGGTCCACTCGTTAAGGAAGTGCGTAAAGTGGTGGACTGGTTTCATACTCATGGAAAACCTGATGTTATTCTTCTATCAACTATTATGTTAGCTGGTATAGGAAGAGTATTACGACGTGAGTTAAAAATTCCAGTTTATGGTTTTTTACAGGGAGAAGATTCTTTTCTCGATTCTCTGTTGCCTGAATATAAAAAAGAAGCATGGAAACTTCTTACCGCAGATGTGCATCAATTGGATGGTTGTATTTCACCAAGCCAATATTTTGGTAAATTAATGGCGGAGCGTTTGAATCTGGATATCTCCAAGGTTTTACATCATCCTAATGGTATAACCACCGAAGGTTTTTCTTCTAATGTGAGCACTCCCCATAAACCCACATTAGGATTTCTTGCCCGTCTCTGCCCACTGAAAGGATTAGATATTTTAGTCGACGCATTTATCATTCTTAAAAATTCAGGCGAGCATCCAGAATTATGCCTAGAAATTGCTGGGGGAATGACAGATGAGGACAAACCATTTGTCGAGGAACAAAAGAGCAAACTGGTCAAAGCCGGTTATTCAAATTCCTGTGCATTTCATCCAAATATTAAACGTGCAGAAAAACTTACTTTCCTTCGAGATCTAAGCGTTTTTTCGGTTCCTTCACGCTATCCTGAAGCGTTTGGTCTATATGTTGTTGAATCCATGGCTGCGGGAACCCCGGTTGTTTTGCCCAATAGTGGAGCATTCCCGGAAATTGTGGAAGACACGAATGGAGGTATTATTTATGAGGACAACAGCCCCGAAGCGTTAGCCCAGGCTATTGAAAAATTGCTTCTGGATATTAATGGGTTAAATGAGATGGGCGGAGCAGGTTGCGAAGCCGTCTTGCATAAGTATTCAAATGAACATTTGGCCCATTCTTTAATTGATAATATTCTCGCTCCGGCACTCGCAAGTTTTTAACTCTAATCATTATGGCAATCGAATTTTCTATCACCCGACGCGTTGAATTTAGCGAGACAGATCTCGCGGGTATCATGCACTTTACTAATTTTTATCGATGGATGGAAATATGCGAACATGAATTTCTCCGTAGTATCGGCTTATCTGTTGATATGGAGGATGAGAACGGTCGCTTTGGGTGGCCACGCGTCAAGACATCCTGCCGCTTTAAGCGCCCGCTACGTTTTGAGGAGGAGGTCGAGGTAAAATTAATCATCACAGAAATCCGAGACCGCTCCATCACCTATGCCTTTCAGTTTTGGAAGAACGAGAATGGTGAACGTGTCAAAGCAGCCGTCGGCGAAGTGGTTGCCGCATGCGTGCGCTTTGATCAGGCTAGTGGTTCCATGACCCCGATTCTGATACCGGAAGTGGTAACATCCAAGTTAGACGAGTAATTTATAAAAGGTCTCATCCTTAAAGGTATGAGATCGTTTTCTATCAACGATTGGAATAGAGATATTGTTATCTGTTTCCTTTTCTTTGAGTACCTTATTTATCTTGATATCGAATTTTTTTGCTTATTTGATATCATGCCCAAAAAGTTATCATGATTATAAAATATAATGTAACCCTTCTTCTGTTAATTTTTTCTTTCGGTTCAGTTTTGCTGATGCCTACATTTAGGAAGACTACGATGATTTCATCGGATTGACACTAGACACCAATAAGTGGGATATTGGGTATTTTGCGGGAGGGGGAGACGGTCACAATTGTCAATGGGCAACCCTAATTAAGTGGATCTGCTTATTCTCCAAGTAGTCCATCTCAGATGCCCAGCGATTTTATTAATGCTGGACAAGGTGCAACCGAGGGAAACACCTTCTTGTTTATCAAGGATCCAACGATAATAGGATTGGAACTGGACATCATGATCCCCAGTGCAGGCAATCAAAATGAACCGGGGTCTCTGGATACATTTTTCAAGATTAAAATAACCTAATGGAACGGCCAAATAAGTTATTATCTCGACAACAAATTGATCAAACAGGTTGCTACTACTTCCTATTATACGGATTACTGGGGAATCGGTTCTTTCAATCACAATGACCTGGCTTACACCACCTATACGGATAATGTCCGTGTACTCCCCCGGTGTTATACATCAACAGAGTCTGAGTCGGTTCCCGTAGCATCTTATCCCCATGGGTAAGCGGTGGTGGTGAAGGTAGGAGAGGAATATAATTGGAGTTCAACTTTTGATGGGGTTACACTTTGGGGGGTAGAGCAATCAAGTGTAATAAATTTGGCAGGTGGCACAGATAAACTGAAAACGGTCATATCCAATACTTTGGAGTACACGAATAAATGTTTTTCTAACAGCCTAATTCCTCTTCGGAGGACAATGCACAGGTCATTCGGCGGACATCGTCCTTTGTTTCAAGTCTGCGTCCTTAAAAGTTCAGGGAATATACCCCAGTCAATTTGAATTGAATTTAGAAGAGGGAGTTCTCCAGACAATAAGTGTTAAGTTAATGATGGATCCAAATGGTATGAAAGAGGTGCCTGTCTCATTTACCGGAACAAATAATATTTCCACGATTAGTTCTCCATTTGTTTCTTTTGATTCGTCAAATTGGAATGTTTCACAGGAAGTTACATTCCTTGGGACTAATGTGGATCAAAATCATACGGCTCAAATAACTTTTTCGCTTACCGGAATGTAATTGGATAGAGATATTTCGATTAAAATATCGACTTCCTCAAAACCAGATCTGACTGGTCGGATATGGCTTAAAAATTTTCCATGGGCATATACCCACGATGAGGAAGATTGGCTTTATTTTTCTTCCGGCACAGGAAAATGGATGTATTATGACAACGCGGGCAAAATATGGTCAGAAATAAACTCTCAAAATTCTCCTGTTGGGTAGTTATGGTTTAACCATTACCCTTGGGTTTACCCGAGCACGAAGAAGGGTTGATTTTATTTTAAAGCGTCTACTGGCCAATTGATATGCTTTAGTAATCAAGAAAAAGTCTGGCGGGTTTTGAAATACAGGAAGTAAAAATTTTACTGTTTATTGGATAATCTTTTGTTTTTGAATTTCGGATTCAGCGTGGACGTCCGCTTTATTTTGTTAGAAAATGAATTGATAATAGAAAATATATCATGAACTTTTTATACTACGCTTTAATTACTGTTGTGTGCTGGGGAACCTACGGTGTGTGTATGCACATTGGTTCGACTAATATGGGAGACAAAGAAAACGGTCGGATCATGGCCTTTTTATGGGTTGGCTTGGCTTACTTCCTGACCGCAGTGGTCGCGCCTCTGATCATTCTTAAGCTCAAAGGGGGCAATATTGCTTTTTGGGCGTATCCGACCAAGGGTTGGCAGTGGTCGCTGATTGCCGGGACATTGGGTGCGATCGGTGCACTTGGAGTTCTCCTTGCATTTGGAAAGATGCCTTCACCGGCCTATGTGCCTGTGATCATGTCGATTATTTTTGCGGGTGCTCCGATGGTTAATGCATTCGTGAGTACGACTAAAGAGGGCAACTGGTCTTATGTGAAATGGCCTTTTGTGCTTGGAATTGCCATGGCGGCCCTTGGAGGATATTTGATCACCAAGCATGCCCCTAAGCCTCCCAAGGCACCTGACCCCACGGTTCAAAAAGCAACATAACATTGTAGATGAAACTTTCTGCTGAGGAAAGGGAGGCAGACCGCTGGAAAAGTTTCCAAACCATGCTACTCAAAGTCGGCTGTACAAACGAGTTTCAGAAAAATCATTGGAATGAAATTATTCACACGGGAGAAATTTTGGGATTTGATGATTTTCGGGAACGGTGCCCCTTTACATCGAAGCATGAATTAGTTCAAGATCGGCAGCTCAATCCGCCTTATGGGACAAACCTGACATTCCCGATTTCCAAGTATTCGAAGTTTAATCAGACTAGTGGAACTCAGGGGAATCCAATACCTTGGTATGATACTAAAGAAGACTGGAGCTGGATGTTAAACAACTGGGGAGATGTTTTAGATGCTGCTGGTGTGCAAGGGGGTGCCCGTTGCGCGTTTGCTTTTTCTTTTGGTCCATTTTTAGGATTTTGGACTGCTTTTGAGTCCGCCCAAGAGAGAGGTTGTTTGTGTATTCCAACAGGTGGGCAGAGTACGGAACAACGGCTTAACGGAATATTTGAAAATGAAGTGGACCATTTGTTCTGTACACCGACTTATGCGAGTAGACTTACCAATGTTGCCTTAGAGAATGGGTTAGATTTAAGTCGGCACAATCTTAAATCGATAATTGTGGCGGGTGAGACCGGGGGGAGTGAAGACGGATTTCGAAACAAAATTACCTCGGCTTGGCAGAAAGGCTTGAAAATTCATGATCATTACGGAATGACTGAAGTGGGTCCTGTTGCTTACGAAATTCCAGGTGGCAATGGTGGGTTACGCATAATCTTAGATAGTTATTTTCCTGAAGTGATCGACCCGGAAAGCAGTCAACCCCTGCAGGATGGAGAGCGGGGTGAATTGGTACTTACGACCTTGGGTCGAGTAGGTTGCCCGGTCTTTCGTTACCGAACAGGTGATCTTGTTGTAGCAAAGCGCGGTTATGACGAAAGGGGTATGCCAACTTTCGACTTGATTGGTGGAATCCTTGGTCGGGTTGATGATATGGTGGTCGTACGCGGGGTGAACTTGTATCCCTCTGCAATTCATGCAGTGGTCTCGAATTTCCCTGAAATTTGCGAATACCAAGTGATATTTGAAGAGCGTGATTCGATGCTTGAAGCACAGGTAAGCATTGAATCCAGTACAGATATTTCAAATAAATTAGAACAAGCACTTCAGGAATCATTTTCCTTACGAATACCTGTAAAACAAGTAAAGATCGGAACTTTTCCCCGTCATGAGATGAAGGCTAGAAGGTGGATTAAGCCTTAGTCCCCCAATTATTTAAAATGAAAAATATTATTGAAATTTCCAAGCTTTCAAAATCTTTTCCTTTCCCGGATGGAGAGGAAACTGTTCATGTCTTCAACGAAGTTGATTTATCAGTGGAGACTGGCTCCTCTGTTGCCATTGTTGGACCGTCCGGATCCGGAAAAAGTACTTTACTTAATATGATTGGACTTTTGGATAAGCCAACAAAAGGAAGCATTGAAGTGAATCAGCGAAGCCTTGGTTCACTCTCAGATAAGGAGGTGGCGGAATACCGGAATCAAACCGTTGGTTTTGTTTTTCAGTCTCATCATCTACTTCCTTCCTGTTCGGTTTTGGAAAATGTAATGGTCCCAGCTCTTGCTGGGTTTGTTAAACTGAGAGGGGACGAGCTGCGGAATCGGGCAACAGAACTTTTGAAGGATGTCGGACTTGATCATCGCTTGTCTCATTTACCAAGCCAGATATCGGGAGGCGAGAGACAGCGTGTAGCTGTGGCCCGTGCTTTGATCAATAATCCCGCCGTCTTATTGGCAGATGAACCGACTGGAGCCCTTGACCAAGGTAACTCAAATAATCTTATAGATTTACTCAATAAATTGAATCATGAAAAAGGGGTGACTTTGCTAATGGTCACCCATTCGGAGGACAGTGCAAATAAAATGAAGCATGCATATCATTTAAATGATGGAAGTTTAGGGCAGCAGAGATAATGAGTTTTTGGAAGATAATTTTTAGAAATCTACTTTTTTTCCGTAGACAAAACACAGGTATTGTTTTAGCGGCTGCTTTATGTGGGATAGTTTTAACCGGTGCCTTGACGGTGGGGGATTCGGTGCGTTCGACCTTGCGTGATTTAGCAGAGAAGAGAGTAGGGCAGGGAGACATTGCCATGCTTTCGCCCGACGGTTTTTTTGAGGAGGACCTCGCGGTTAGAATTAAGGATAAGCTTGCTGCAGAAGTTGTTGTCGCTCCTATTGCACTGACACGGGGAACAATAACAAATCCGGAAGGTTCATTACGGGTGACCAACGTACAGGTGTTGGGAGTGGACGAGAGGTTTTGGAAACTCGCTCCTGATTTTTCTCACACCCCACTAGGAACTTGGTCGATGAAAAAGGAATATCCAGAATGGGGAACTGGTAGTTTTTTTGTAAATGAAAGACTCGGAAAACGATTAAACATGGAGAGAAATGATAGGTTAATTCTGAGAATGGAGGAACCAAGCATGTTTTCGAGAGATGCACCGTTGTCAGGGGAGCGAGATAATAAATTTGTTACGATAAACAATTCATTTGGTGGAATCATACCCGCAGTCGGTTTTGGTAATTTTGGTCTACAGGGAAACCAGCGTGAGCCACTTACCCTTTTCGTCCCTTTAAATTCGCTTCAAAAAAAACTTTTCAGTTCTCTTGATGAAATTTCGGGCAACTCAAAATTTGCAAACTTTCTCCTAATGGGTGCGCCGAATGAAGCTGAGGTTGATCTGGAAGTCGCAAAGAAGGCAATGGATAAATGTTGGACCTTAGAAGATGCAGGAATCGAAATTAAGGACCTCCGTAACTCAAATGAATGGAGTATTCGAACTCGGCAGGTATTTCTTTCAGACAGTTTAGCCAAGAAGGCTAGGCGAGTTAGCGAGAAATCTGTTGGTGTTCTAACTTATTTAGTAAATGGAATAGAAAATAAATCGGGAGAGGGTGGTACTCCTTTAGTACCCTACTCCATGATGAGTGCAGTGGCACCTAAAAGTGTGGATTTTCTGAGTGAAGATTGGAAGGATCAAGATATTGCTCTGAATCAATGGACTGCGGATGATTTAAATGCATCACTTGGGGATTCAATAAGCGTAAGTTATTACACGGTCGGTGAAAGAAGAAAATTAATCGAATCTTCGAGAGAATTTGTCTTGCGAAAAATTCTTCCGATGCCACAAGCCGTTCCGGAAAAACAGGAAAGCGATTGGACTCCCCGTTTTCCGGGATTGTCCGATGCCGAATCCTGTGGAGAGTGGGATACGGGTATTCCAATTGTTCATAAGGTACGTGATCGTGATGAACATTATTGGGACAAGTTCCGGGGTACGCCCAAGGGTTTTGTTTCGCTTAAGGCTGGGCAGGAAATGTGGGGAAACCGCTGGGGTTTTCTGACTGGACTGAGAATGGACAAAGGAGATATTTCCAAGGAAGAGATAAAAACAAGATTGCGTAAAAATTTACATGCGGAGGATGCAGGCCTTGTACTTCGGGACCTTCGTACAGATGCGCAAAAAGCCGTAGAATCTCCTGTTGATTTTGGACAGTTGTTTTTGGGCTTTAGTTTTTTTGTAATTATGGCTGCATTGGCAATAACCGGGATGCTCTTTAGTTTTTCCCTAGAACAAAGAAGTCAGCAAATTGGGGTGTTGAGAGCAGTTGGTTGGAAAACAATAAAGTTAAGACTGGTTTATTGGGGTGAGGGCTTATTGACTGCAGGTATTGGTTCGATTGTAGGAGTATTCCTTGCAACTATTTATGGAAAAACGATTCTTGATTTGTTGAGCGGTAAGTGGAGTGGGGCAGTATCTGGTGCCAGCTTTCATTACGATGCATCTCTAAGTTCCATGGTTACAGGCGGAGCCTGTGCGACGCTTATTTCTTTATTAGCGATGGTCTGGTCAACGAGAAAGTTGTTAAAGCGAGAACCGGTAGAACTTCTTGTATCTGGAAATACCGGTTCGACTGGAGAGAGAGTAGTTACTAAAAGAAGATGGCATCAATGGGCAGGAGTACTTTGTTTGATTTCTTCTTTAGTTTTAGCTTGGTCTGTTGGATTAACGAGTAACCAAGCATCGATGGCTTTTTTTGGTGCAGGCGGTTTATTTCTCGTGGGCGGTCTTTTTTTATTCAGGTCAAATTTAGGTAAACAAGAAAAAGCTGATAAAAGTTTTTCTAGCCTTACTCAACTTAATCGTAGAAATTTAGGTAGGCGTGCAGGAAGAAGTCTAGTAACAGTGGGTTCTATGGCCGCAGGTGCCTTTCTTGTGGTAAGCACAGGAGCCTTTCGAAAGGCTCCTCCTGCTTCCCCAATTGATTTACAATCAGGAACGGGCGGATTTTCCTTTTGGGGCGAATCAGCGGTACCAATATATGATGATTTAAATCAGGATGAGGCCATAAATCTTTTTGATTTAAATAAAAGTCTTTTGGATGAGGCGAATGTGGTTCCTTTACGTTTACGGGAGGGAGATGATGCAAGTTGTCTTAATTTGAACAAAGCCATTCGTCCTAAAATTTTTGGAATTAAGCCTAGTGATTTTGATGGCCGTTTTGAATTTGCGGAGGGAAACTGGTCTAGCCTATATCAAAATCCGGACGGTGGAACTATTCCAGCTTTAGTCGACCAAAACACTTTAATGTGGGCATTGAAGATGGGAATGGGTGGACGATTAAACTACATGGATGGGGAAGGAAAACCTTTTGAGATTGAAGTAGTGGGAGCTTTCAAAGGATCGATGTTGCAGGGAGCACTTTTTATAAAGGAAGAGGATTTTTTGGAAAAATTCAAACAGCAGGGTGGATACCGTAGTTTTATGCTTACGGGTAACAAAGAGGATGCTCAAAAGTTGGCAGTTCATTTGGAGGACCGATTATTTCAGCACGGGATGGAGTTTCGGGATTCTATT
>Ga0206682_10000854_pt1 | contig 31699 bp, 26 predicted proteins | sample M240m12015metaG_FD_155444 | JGI IMG/M metagenome (GOLD analysis project Ga0206682, IMG submission 155444) | Ammonia-oxidizing marine archaeal communities from Monterey Bay, California, United States - M2 40m 12015 | ecosystem: Environmental > Aquatic > Marine > Intertidal zone | place: USA...
AGAAGCATCACCATATCCGTTGGAATGCGTTTTCGCTAAATTCTCATCATTGGTGTAGATGAACAAATTGTTTTTGTTAATGATGTACAAAGGAGCTGTATTGAGAATCGCATTATCGATCATGTAGTACTCTCCCATATCATGTGTTTCGCTGTAGAATTGACTATTGAAATCCATGATTTTATCCATGATATCATTTCTGTCTGTTGAAAAGCCAATCACAAAAATAGGCATGTCTTCTTCGGCTTCAACTTCCTGTTCTGTGTAATCATAGTTTTCTTCGTCATACTCCCAAATAAATTTCTTTGTCTTGATTTTTTGAATTCCATTGAAGGTCCCAAACAAGCTTCCCTTGTAAGAGGCAAACAAGGCATCCTTATTTATATATTCGTCCATTAATTCAACTACTAAAACGAGAGCAGCGATTTCCCTACTCTTAGATTCAGAGAGGATAGGGAGTAGAATTTCCGTAACTTTTTCATAGGCATTTCTTAAATTCAAGCTGTAGGTAAAAAATGCCTGATTGTTCTGATGAATGTAGGGAAGAATGTTCTTGTCAAATTTGGCATCGGTCAACTCTTCATATACTGCGCCAATTTTTTCTCCGTACTGTGCATCAAGCTTAAATTGAATTTCATGGTCTAAGATGTGAATGGACCCAAGCATTAAATTCTCAGTGTATAGTTTCTCAAATTGGGTGTAAATTTGTGGGTGGACACTTCGCATGAAATCGAATGTGTTTTCATTCTGAAATCCTTTGGAATTGTCCATGTAAAAGGTTCCCTCTGTTGCCGATTTCAGCTGATTTTTGAATTCTGGACTCTGATTTATAAGCATATTTTTATGAATAAATAGATCATCACAAATGGCTTTAACTGTTTTTTCTTGCATCGAGAGATCGACAGAATCGCGCAATTCCAAATAGGTCTTTTCGGAAGGATTGTGTTCCGCTTCTTCGAAGGCTTCTTCTATTGTGAGTTCTTCACTTATAACTTCTAACTCATATTCGGTAAAGGATTCCTCATTATACCATTCTGGTGTATGCCCGAGGGCCTCCCATATTGAATCTGTTATTGCTGTCACTCGGAAGTCTTTGGGGATAACACGAAACAATATTCCAGAATTTCCAGAAATTGCAATTCTGTTGAAATAGGAAGTGTAAATATCAACCTCTGGATATGGAGATTTGGCGGATTTAAAGTCGTCAAATACATTAAAGAATTCTTTTCTGTTTTCAATACCAAATGTTAATCCAGTAACATCGTAATTGGCTGTTCGACCGATAAAAATATTCAATTTCTGATTGAAATCAATTCCAGATTCTTTGATTGTTTTTTGTGCTGTTGAGCCGTCAAAGATTTCTTGTTGAATCTCTTCCATAAATTCATATTGGACCAATTCATCGAGTGAAATTTTTTGGAGAAGGTTTATGTTGTTGAGGCTAAAAACAGAAATTGCTTCTTGGGGGATTAGTTCTTCTGGTTTTTGCCCGTTTACAGCGAAAATAATAAGAACAGAAAATAAGGTTGCTAGGGTTTTCATTTTGGTTTTTTATGCGGTGTATAAGACACATATATTTACTCAAAAATACAAATAATTGTATGGTCTGATTGTTTACTGCTTCAGATCGATGAGATTGTCTAAAAGTCTTGGATTTTGAACTAATGAATAGGTGTCAGTGCGAAGCATAATTGCTTTTTTATTGGTTGATAATTTGGCGCTGTCGTTGTTGAATGCACGAATTTCTTTATCGAATCGGGTAATTGAAGTGTAGGTGCCCTCTTTGAGTTTCAGTTGATCTTTAGCGGTGATTTGTTTCGATTTCTTTAAAGTAATTTTAGGTACAGATCGTTCCAAATGCGTCCCACTAAAGATCAGCCATTTGTGGTCCAACTCAGGAATTGGTTTGCCTTTATTTTCTGAAATAGCAATTAGTTTAATCGCATACTGTAAGTCTTCGATGGATGCAAAGTCGCAAGAAAATTTAAATATAAAGTTGGTGTAATCTGCTTCAAGTTTTGCATTTGAAATTCCTGGTTGAAGTTTTAATTTTTCGTGTAAAGAAGTAATTTTCTGTTTCATCTCATCGAGCGATGGCACCCGTTTTCCGTCAAGACTGTCAAGAGCTAAGATGGAGTTGATTTTAATTTTACTTGAACTAAGATTTACGTTGTATTTGAAAGAGCCACTGCCATCGGAGTTTAATGTGAGGTCATCAATTATTTCAACGCAGCCTGTTAACAGAACAGCAGAAAGAATAGCGAAAATAAACTGAAGAAATCTCATTGTACAAATTTATATATTTCTAGGTTTATCGAAAATCGAGCCAATTGGAGAAACAAAGTTGAAATTACAGTATATTTCTATTCGCAACTGTACACTTGAATGTTCCTTTTTTAGGGCGATAACAAACGGGGTTAATTCAAAAACTCTGAGAAAAAACCTATATTTGTAGCAAATAGTTGATATGTCAGACGATAGTAGAATTTCAACATCAAAAGCGCCAAAACCGGTAGGCTTGTATCCTCATGCTCGCAGAGTAGGGGACTTGTTGTTTTTATCAGGGGTAGGTCCTCGAGTAGCAGGATCCGATGCGATTGATTCTGCGGTGCCCGGATTGAAATTGGATAAAAATGGAAACTTTATTGAATTTGATTTTGCGGCACAATGCAGAAGTGTTTTTGACAATGTAAAAGTCATACTTGAAGCCTCTGGATCAAGCTGGGATCAATTGGTTGATGTTACTGTTTTCTTAGTGAATATGAAGCGTGATTTTCATGAATACAACAAAATTTATGCGGAGTATTTTAAGGACAATCTTCCTTGTCGAACAACTGTTGAGATCAATTCGCTCCCAACTCCGATCGCTATTGAATTAAAATGTATTGCAACAATTAAATAATTATGTTTGGATTTATTATTCGCTGTTTTTTAACAGCAGGATTACTTTTTAGTACTGTAGCACTCTTCTATAGTGGATACTGGGGATGGGGAATTACCTTAATTTTCCCAACGGCGATTGTCATTTTTTCTTTTTTCCGAAATGAGCAAATGGTTTTGGCTTTGAATGCTATGCGAACAGGAGATACAGATAAAGCAAAAGCTAGAATTAACAAAATTACTGCTCCTCAATTTTTACCTAAGAAACAACATGCGTATGTCTTGTTTTTAAAAGCGGTATTAAATACACAAGAACTTGGATTTACGAAGAGTGAAAACTTACTAAGAAAGGCAATAGATATGGGCTTACGGACAGCGCAAGACAATGCTGTGGCGCGCATGCATTTAGCAGGTATTTGTGCACAAACCGGGCGAAAGAAAGAGGCAACAACTCTACTCGCTGAGGCAAAAAAGCTGGACGCATCTGGAATGATGAAGGAGCAAATAAATCAAATGCAAGGACAGCTTCGTGCTACTCCATCTAAAAATCAAATGCGAATGGCTCAAATGATTGGAGGCCGACGCAAAACACCACGAAGATAGTTGTTGAGCAGCAACAATTAGTGCTAGATTTCAACTCGACATGCGTAAACTATATACTTCAAGCTGGTCAGATTACGAGCTAATAGATGCTGGCGGAGGAAAGAAACTTGAACGTTGGGGAACTGTGATTACAATTCGTCCTGAAGTACAAGCCTACTTTAAATCTGAAAAACCGTTTGATGCATGGAGGAAGATGGCGCATTGGGAGTTCGTCTCAAAAGGTGCTCAATCAGGTAGTTGGCAATCACTTAAAAAGAACGCTCCTTCAAATTGGAGTATTCACTATAAGAGGCATTCATTTGAACTACAGTTGACAAAGTTCAAACATGTTGGGCTGTTTCCTGAACAAGCAATCAATTGGCAATTCATTCAAGAAAAACTCAATGACGAAGGAAAGTTGTTGAACTTATTTGCCTACACGGGGGCTGCGTCTATTGCGGCGCGCAGCACAGGAGCAGAAACCTTGCATGTCGACTCCGTAAAACAACTGATTTCTTGGGCAAAGACAAACATGATAGCTTCCGATTTGGACAATATAAAATGGGTACATGAAGACGCATTGAAGTTCGCATCTCGAGAGGTAAAACGCGGAAATAAATTTGACGGGATCGTTATGGATCCACCTGCTTGGGGAATTGGAGCAAAAAAAGAAAAGTGGAAACTAGAGGATAAACTGGACGAACTGATGCGGACGGCAAAAAAATTGCTGACCCAAAAAGGGTTTTTAATTTTAAATACATATTCTCCAAAAATTCAGATTGAAAGAATTGAAGAGTTGGCGCAGCTCTATTTTCCAGACCGAAATTTTGAAGTAAAGGAACTTTGGATGAAAACTACCTCAGGTAAAGAATTGTATTTCGGAAATTTACTTCGCGTGTTTTAAGCGTTTTTAAGAATTTTATCGGCCAAAACATTACTCAATTTGAAGTAGCTTTCAGTCGTCCAACCGCCAACATGAGGCGATAGGATTACATTTTCAGCGTTCAATAGGTAATCAAAGCAGGGGTCATTTTTTTGCGAAAAAATGGATTCAAAACTTGCCTTTTCGTATTCAAGAACGTCGAGACAAGCACCTAAAACGCTTTCTGATTTTAATGCATTTACTAATGCAGCAGTGTTTACTACTTTTCCGCGTGCTAGGTTGATCAGATATATAGGTTTTCTGAATTTTGAAAAGAAGGTTTCATCGGCAAAGTATACTGTTTCTGTATTCTGTGGAATATGAAAACTTATTACATCACACTGATCAAATAAAGATTCAAGTTGCACTTCTTTGACCCATTCTGTGGCGAATCCTGTTTTGTATTTGTCGTAGGCTAAAACCGTTACATCAAATCCTCTTAATTTTTTGGCAAAGGCGCTACCGTTGTTTCCGAATCCAATGATTCCTACCGTTTTGCCATCCAACTCGGCACCTCGATTTTTTTCACGCTCCCATTTCCCGTTTTTCACATCGTTACTGCAAAGGTGTAATTTATTGAATAAGGCCAATAACATACCTAGGGCGTGCTCTCCAACAGCATTTCTGTTTCCCTCAGGAGCATTATACAGCGCAATATTTTGCTGCTTACAATAAGTGAGGTCAATATTTTCCATTCCGGCACCCGAACGTGCAATAAAAATAAGTTGCTTTGCATGTTTCAAAAATGTTTTTTCCATTTTGAAACGTGATCGAATTACAATCCCATGTGCGTCTGTTAGAAGTTCTTGACATTCTTCTTTCGATGCCATTGTGGCATCAATACAGGCATAACCCGCTGCGGTAAGACGTTCCTTAATTATTGGATGTACGATGTCTAAAAAAAGAACTTTCATTAGATACCGTACATTAAAATCCCAATGGTTAGGTAGATGAACAAGCCAAGAACGTCATTCAAAGTAGTAATAAACGGACCGGTCGCCAATGCCGGATCAATTTTGTATCGGTCAAGAAGTAATGGAATCAATGTGCCAAATACCGCCGCAAATAAAATGACGGTAAACAGAGAGGTGCTCACAACTAGACCAAGCGTCTTACTGTCAAAAACGTATGCGAATCCAAAAACAATTGCAGAAAGAAGCAGTCCGTTGATCAAAGCGACCAGTGATTCTTTTCCTATTTTTTTTAGAATTGATCCAAATTGATCGTTCCCCCTTGCTAAAGACTGAACAACGATTGCTGAGGACTGAACGCCAACATTTCCTCCCATCGCCGTAATTAAAGGAATGAAGAATGCCAGTGCTGGGATTTTACTGATTCCACCTTCAAAACCAGAGATGACTTGAGCTCCTAGAATTCCACCAAGCAGTCCGATTAGTAGCCAAGGCATTCGCGCTCTTGAAATTCGCCAAACACTCGAGCTTGATTCTATTTTTTCAGAGATACCTGAAGCCAATTGTAAATCCTTTTCCGCTTCTTCAATGATAACATCAACAACGTCATCAATGGTAATTCTCCCCACTAACTTTCCTTGTAAATCAATGACAGGAACTGATACTAAATCATATTTTTCCATTATTCGAGCGACAAACTCATCATCATCGCTGGTTTTTACTGAAATAATATTTTTATCTTGATACAGGTCGCTAATTTTTGTTGTTGGGCTTGCAAACAGCAGACGTTTTAGAGAGAGAAAGCCAACGAGCTTGTTCATGTCGTCAATGACATAAATTGTATATACTTTTTCTACCTCTTCAGCTTGGCGCCTTAATTCAACTATACAGCGGTTAACTGGCCAATCTAGCTTTGCTTGGATAAACTCTTTTTGCATCAATCCACCAGCAGTGTCCTCATCGTAGTTCAATAGGTCTACGATTTCTTCAGCAGCCAAATCGTCAGAGATGTGGGCGATTACTTCTTCGATTTGTTTTTGTGGGAGCTCACCAATGATATCAGCAGCATCATCAGAATCTAGGTTTTCTACTTGTTCAGCAATTTCTTTAGACGAAAAATTACTTATGAGATTTTCTCTTGTATCTTCATCTAGTTCAGTGAGTACATCGGCTTGTTGTTCATCGTCGAGAAGTGCGTAGATATATGCGGCTTGTTGTTCATCCAATTCATCAATCAAATCTGCAATATCAGCATCATGTAGATCAAATAGGTGCTGCTCAAACCACACAATATCCTTGCGGTCGATTGCGTCGAAAACTTCATCGAGATATTCCTTGGTTAATTCGAATCCCATGGCTTCGGTGTTATGATTAGTACATACAAGCTTTCTGCAAATGTACACTTTTGCTTTCCGTATTACAATAAGTAATCTGTCAAGAACAGTTTGGATGACTGTTTTTTTTAGGCGGATACCACAAGGTTATCGATGATTCAAGCGATTGGGCTTTGCATTTCGGAGCCAACGTAATGATTTATTGGATGTTTTTTTGGGTTTGAGTAGGAGTCGAGAAAAGTCCAAAGAAAAGGGCAAAGAACGTTGCTCCTGTTTGAGTTTCTAGGGTGTCTTCTATCAAGTATGACAGAAGTAGTATAACCATGAACAAGATGGGCAAGAGTCTATTGTTAATGAAGTTTTCATGTATAAATTTGAAGTGGCTCCAAATCATCAGAGCAAAGCCTACGATACCAAGGCTTAGTAATATGGTCAAATACATATTGTGCGCTCGGTCTTTATTTTCGTATTCAAGCTTTGAATTATTGAGTTCGTATTGTTTGTGAAATGCCAATTGAACATCTCCATTTCCTACACCAAAAAGCCAATTTTTCTTTGCCAACTGAAGCCCTGTTCTCCAATACTCTAGGCGCTGAAGGAATGAGTGCCCATTGGGATTCTTCACATTGTTGACCTGAAATTTCAATCCATAGATACGTGCAATGATTCCGCGATGGTACATACTTGCATAACCTTTCTCTATTGCTTCAATGTCGTCTCGGGATAATTGTTTAAACCCTTCAGCGTCTTTGGTCAGGTCCATTGACGCCATATAGCGAATAATTGTTCTACGAATGTATTGTCCTTTTACATCTCTTCCAGAATATGGAATGTCTGAAACACGTTCCCATTCACGCATTAGCTCGTCTTCTTGCACAAAAATATCAATTGGTTTTCCTGTTTCAGGTGAGACGATTGAAGGTAAGTGATAATAATAGTTGTTTTCCGCGGTTTTTTTGGGAAGGTTCATATAGTCGTCAGGGTTGTATGTGATTGGCTTAAGTAACCAAACAACTCCTGCTACTGTTGCCAAACCGATAGATACCAAACCAATAAGGGTAATACTCTTTTGATACTTCCATGCCCAAACAACCAGGCAAGCCAAGTAGACTCCAAAGACAGCAATTACTCCAGACAGAATTTGACTGTAGTAGGTGTAAAAATTGAACCATAAAAATAAAGGCAACAAAACAAAGACTGTAACTTTCCTCTTGAAGAAAAAATGAAGGAGTATTGAAATAGCCATTGCGATTAGTAAGGCATAGCGGACATGAGAACTGAAAAGGGACATGCCGCGGATATCGTTAAAAAACCAACTTCCAAACCACTGGTTGTATGCACTAAAATTGATAAGGGATGTAATTGTTACTGCTGAAAGAAAAACCCATAAAATCAATGTTAAATGTGTGTCTTTTCTGATGGGCTTGGCCGTTAGGATTGTTGGTATTACCAAAATGGGGAGCTTTACGCGCAAATCATGAAGTCCATAAGACCAATCGAAAGACCACATCATACTGACGGCGTGAAAAACAAAAAACAACAGGATGAGCTGGTAGAGTCGATTTGATTTTATGTGTTTCCAATAGTTATTGAAATCGGCTTCAAGAAGAACATTGAGCACAAGAAACATCATTGATACTGACATAACAACTTTGTTCAAGGGAAGGCCAAATGCCAATACAGCGAGGCCAAATACATGAAGATTTGTGTGCGTGTATGCGCCGAAAAAGCGGTTCAACATATTTAGTAGTCCGTGTTTTTTTTATTCTAACGATTATTTTTTCAAGATAGTATTGTACTTGCTTTGATTCGTTAAAATCTCAAGAGCTGACTTAACGTATTTATCATTTTTAAATGCATGCTGTGCGCGGCCTTTTTGAAAATAAAAACGCGAGACAATTTCGTTTTCTAAAAGGTCTAAAATTTCTGTTTTGAATTTTTCAAGATCTCTTTCTTTTGAAGGAACTACTTTTTTAAGCAGGGCTTCATACTCCTCTTTTAGGTCTTCGTAGAATTCTTCGTCTTCAGCTGTTTCTTTCATTTTTTCCAGCATTTTTTCTGAGGCTGTTGAATAGGTGAAATCATGCGAAAGAACAAACTCTTTGAATTCGGAATAGCTCGCGTCTGAGAGGGTTAATTTCACATCAGGTGTGTCATTTTGATGCTCGAAATAGTAGTTTGTTGCATAATCAAAAATGAGGTTCTCACGAAATAGAGTAGCAGTTAGTCGGCTGAGTTTTTTGATATCCACTTTTTGATCTGGTTCAACTCCTCTGCCATCAATGACATCACGGCCGTTTTCTGTTTTGAAAATTTGAATCAATGAATCTGGAACTTCTTCGATTGCGTCACCATCGATTTTATCGTAATATTCAAGGCGTTGAACGCATCTACCAGAGGGGGTGTAATATTTGGCGATAGTCAATTTGACTTTTGACCCGTAGTCCAGATCGTATGTTCTTTGAACGAGCCCCTTTCCGAAAGATTGCGTCCCTACGATAACTGCGCGGTCTAGATCTTGCAGACTTCCTGAGACAATTTCACTCGCAGAGGCAGAACCACCATCCACCAAAACGACCAGTGGAATGTCTAAGCTGATGGGTTCAGACATTGTTTTGTATGTCCTATTCTCCTCCTGAACCCGTCCTTTTGTGGTCACGACAATTTGATTGTTCGGGATAAACATATTCACAATGCGTACTGCTTCGATTAAAAGACCTCCTCCATTTCCGCGCAGGTCAAGCACAAGCTTTTCCATTCCCTCGGATTGAAGTGATAGAAAGGCCTTTATTACTTCTTGAGATGCAGTTTTAGTGAAGCTATTTAATTTGATGTACCCGATATCCGTATCAATCATTCCAGCATAGGGAACGTCTGGAATTTTGATCTCATCTCTGTTGAATGATAGTGTTATTTTTTCTTTGTTATTTCGTTCTACTGTGATCTCTACATTTGTTCCTTTAGGGCCTTTTAAGGCTGTTGATACCTCTTCAGAGGTTTTGCCTTTCATTTCATTTCCATCAATTTCAAGAATTTTATCTCCTGCGATTAGACCGGACTTATGGGCTGGATTGTTTTCATATGGTTCTGCGATGTATGTATAATCATTCATCTTTCGAATGAGCGCACCAATTCCACCGTATTGTCCAGTTGTCATTAACTGATAGTCCTCAATATCTGTCTCATGGTAGTATACTGTGTATGGATCAAGCTCTTCGAGCATTGCATCAATTGCTGACTTCGATAAATTCCCAGCATCGAGGTCGTCCACATAGTATTTTTCCAAATACTCATAAATCTGGTCCATCAATTCAAGGCTTCGAATTACTTCAAAACCATTGGATTGAGCATATGACCGATTAGATAGAGAAAGGAGTAAAAGAAAAATAACTCTGAAAAGAGTGCGGTTAACTTTGAATGGTGTCATTTAAATTTGCGATTAATTTATTAAATAATTTTTCTGTTTTTTGTTCGAGTAATTGATCGCTCAATTCCTCATATGCGCTGTAAATTAAGAACAACCCCAATTGCTTGTTGTGTTCTTTTAGAAAGCACTCAAGTGGCTGTTTGTTTTTTCGTATCGCTTCTGTACAAATACGTTTTATTCGATTTCTTCGAAAGGCATTTTTGAATGTTCGTTTTGGTGCAGATATGACGATTTGAAACGGTGTATCATTTTTCAACACAACAAGCTTGTATTTAATCAATAGAGGGTATGACTTTATCATCGCTCCCGAATCGAAAATTTCATCAATAATGGTTTTATTACAAAGTTTATATTCTTTACCAAAAGTCTGACTCATTTCCTTGCGCTGCATTAAAACTGTAGTGTTTATTTATTGTCTAATCTTGGGAGATTAATTTTTTCTTTTATCACAAAACTAGTTGGGAATTTCATTTCGATAGCAGCTTTGATTTTTTCGGCTTCCAGACGCGTTCTAAAATCACCAACTTTCAAGAAGAAGTTGGGGGCGCTGTAAACCACGTAGGTGTCTACTTTAGGAAATTGTTGAATAAAGCGAGCGCGAGCGCTGTTAATTTTCCCCTTATCCGCGTCAAAATACAATTGAATCCGATATCCATTTATTTTTGGTTTCACACTCGGAGGGATTATATTGCTTTGATTTTGCACCAAAGTATCAATCCTACTGTCTTTAACAATTGAAATACCGCCCGTCTGTCCGTTTGCCGTCAGTTGACATAAATAAATAACACTCATTACTAAAAATCTTCTCATAAACTGTGATCTAATGAACAGTTCAAAAATACAAAATTGTTTAATCAATCATCGTGCCGAAGTAATTCAATTCCTTCAGGAAAAGACTATTAATCTCTGTGTTTTGCGGGTCGGCTAAAAGCAGCTTATTTAGAATCATTTTAAATTAATTCTTTCGTGGTCGAAATTGTCATAAAACTGTCACAGAGTGGTACAAATCTACTAAATTTGCTTGCGTCAAAAAGCGTTTTTTTGGCTGTAGACTAACAGTTTTTTACATGAAAATATCTAGTAGTCAGATGTTTAGAAATTTTAACAAATGGTGTCTTGGTGCAGCAACAGCGTTGTTCATGACCGGGACATTCAACTCACATGCACAAGGTGGCGATTTATTTAAAGCAAAATGTGCTACATGTCACCAAGTATTCAAAGACGGAACGGGACCAAAACTTTATCAAGTTCGTACCAAATGGGAAGAAGGTGGAGCCAAAGAAGGGTCCATAATCCAATGGGTACAAAATTGGGAAGTAGCGGCGGCGAATGATCCCTATGCTTTGCAAGTATCAAAGGTCAAGGCGTCTGCAATGAACGCATTCCCTACGCTTACGGAAGAACAGGTCATTTCAATATTGGATTGGGTTGATGAGCAAGAAGAAACCGTGGCGACAGCTTCTATTGCAGGGGGTGCTGCTGCAAGTGATGTAGAGGAAGAATCTTCTCTTGGCTGGGTTTGGATTATTATTGGGGCTATGTTCGTGGTGATCATACTCTCGGTTGGAGGTGTTCGTCGTCAATTGAAAAATGCAGAAGCAGAAGCATCGGGAAGCGAATTTGATGCAAGTATGAGCTACTCTGACGAGTTCAAGCTCTGGGCATGGAAGAACAGAAAATATGTTGGACTTGGAGGTTTGATTGTAGTTGTTAGTATCGTTGTTACATTGTTCCTCGGATTGTATTCGATTGGTGTAGTGGAGGGGTACCAACCGTCACAGCCAATCAACTACCCGCATTCAGTGCATGCTGGTGAGGCTGGAATTGATTGTAGATATTGTCACAATTCAGTTACGGAATCAAAGTCGGCTGGAATTCCATCTGTCAATGTTTGTATGAATTGTCACAAACAAATTGCCGGCACAGGTGAGCAAGTTGCCGAAATTCAAAAAATTTATGATGCGGCTGGTTGGGATCCAGAGGCAGGTGTTTACACAGGTAAAACGCAGCCAATCGTTTGGAACAAGGTGCATGTTCTTCCCGACCACGTTTATTTTAATCATAGACAACACGTCAATGTTGGTGGTGTCGATTGTAAACAGTGTCACGGAGACATGACGCAGCAAATGGAAACGGCAATGGTAATGCCAGTCGAAGAGCTTAATAAGATTGAGGGCAATGTTACTCTTTCAAAACCAACAATGACGATGGGTTGGTGTATCGAATGTCATCATGAGAAAGAGGTTGCAATGGGACCGCTTTATAAAGAGGGCGGAAGCGAATATTACAACGAAATTCATAGACGATTGATGAGTGGTGATAAATCACTTTACAGTCAATATTTGGAGGATGGTAAAGTAACCGTTGAAGAACTTGGCGGTTGGGAATGTGCGAAATGCCACTATTAATAAGAACAGAAGAATTTGATATAAGACATGGGAATGGAAAGAAAATATTGGAAAGGAATAGATGAGTTGAAACAGACTCCGTCATTTCTTCAATCCAGCAATCAAGAGTTTCCTGCTCAAAATTCAGTTGAAGAGTTTTTGGGCGACGACAAACTACAAGAATCATCAACAGGGCGTAGGGATTTCCTTAAGTTTTTAGGATTTAGTGTTGCTGCTGCTACTGTGGCTGCATGTGAAGCACCTGTAACGAAGGTGATTCCATACGTAAACAAGCCTGAAGAAGTGACTCCGGGAATGCCAACTTGGTATGCCTCTACTTATTATGATGGTGCTTCGTATGCAAGTATTCTCGTGAAAACTAGAGAAGGTCGACCGATTTTCATCAAAGGGAACAAAGATTTCGGAATTACAAATGGTGCGATCAATCCTCAAATTGCAGCATCTGTTTTAAGCTTATATGACAGTGAACGTTTATCTCGTCCAACAATAAATGGAGAGCCAAAATCGTATACAGATATTGACAAGCGGGTTAAAGCAGGTTTGAAGTCATCCAATAAAGTTGTACTTGTTTCGAATACTTTGATTAGTCCGTCAATGATGATTGCGATTTCAGAAATGAAAAATGCATTAGGGGATAAGTTTGAGCACATTCAATATGATGCTGTCTCTTATGCTGGTATGCGTGCTGCAAACAAAGCTTCTTTCGTAGAAAATAACGAGCCTACGTTGGATGAAAATGGCAATGAGACAAATGTAGCTGAGGATCGTCCAGGAATTTTGCCAAGCTATGATTTCTCGAAAGCAAAAACCATTGTTTCTATTGGAGCAGATTTCCTCAGTTCTTGGTTGATGCCAACGCAGTTTACTGGGCAATATGCAAAACGAAGAAATCCTGATGGCGAATGGATGTCGAAACACTTCCAGTTTGAATCAATGATGTCGTTGACAGGTTCAAATGCAGATGTACGAGCAATGATTAAACCTTCTGAACAGGCAAACGTTTTGTCATATATGCTTAAGGGCTTCGGCGTTAGCTCCTCAGTTTCAAGCAAGCTTCGTACAGACGTTCAGAAGAAGGCAGATAAGGCAATCGCATCATTAAAGTCTTCTGGTGCAGAATCGCTCGTCGTTTGTGGATCAAATGACACTTCAGTTCAGATTCTTACGAACAGATTGAACAAAGCAATTGGTGCTTACACAACCACTATCAATATCAATAATGAGATCAATCTTTTTGCGTCAGAAGATGAAAAGATGACGTCTTTTGTAACTGATGTTGTAAAGGGAAATGCGCCGGATGCAGTTTTATTTTACGGAACAAATCCAGTGTATACACTTCCAAATGGCGATCAATTCGCAAAAGGATTGAAAAAAGTAAAGACATCAGTTTCAATGTCGCTTTATGCTGATGAAACAGCATCGTTATGTAAATATGTAGCTTCTGATCTTCATGCCTTAGAATCGTGGAAAGACCATTGGCCTGTTTGGAACCATTATGGAATTTCACAACCAACCATTCGCCCACTTCACAATACCGCTTCAGCCTTAGAATCGTTTCTTGTTTGGACAGGAAATACTGAGCGAGGGGGTAAGGACTCTAAAGTAGCATATGAATTTATTAAAGGTGTTTGGGACAAATATGGATTCCAAGATCCAAATCAAACAAAATACACTGATTTCCATACCTATTGGAACATGATGGTTCATAACAGTTGTGGAAATATGGAAGAAGTACCTTGCTCTGATATTGAGTTCAATTCAGATGCAATGGAGAACTTGAATGTTCCAAAAGCAACAGGTACAGAAATTGTGATGTATCAGAAAACTTCCATGGGTATCGGATTGCAGGCAAACAACCCTTGGTTGCAAGAAATGCCGGATCCAATGACTAAGGCAACGTGGGATAACTACATCACGATGAATCCTGTTGACATGGCAGAGGGAGGTTACACAACCTATTTTGATCAAGAGTCAGGATTAAATACTGCTAAAGTAAAAGTTGGGTCCAAGGAACTGACTCTTCCAGTATACCCACTTCCAGGGCAAGCTCTTGGAACTATTGGTATTGCTTTAGGGTATGGTCGTGGTGGAAATGGAGAGAAAATTGGAAAGGCGGCATATCAAACACTTGAATACGGTGGACATTTGATGAATGAAGCGGGAAATCCAACTCCAATTGGACAAAATGCCTTTGCTTTCACAAGTGTTTCGAATGGAACATATTCCAACTATGCATCCGGCACAGTAACGAAAGTTGATGGCATACATTTAATTGCCGCAACACAGATTCATTCAACAGTTATGGGGCGCCATTCTGTAATTAGAGAAACAACCCTTGATATATATAACAAATCCGAAAAAGAAGCTTACAATCCAGACTGGACGCTCCAAAAACTTGATGAGGAAGGGAATCACGTAGAAGCTCCAATGGAAGAGTTTGATTTGTGGGATGCCCATCCGGTAGAAAAAATTGGTCACCGTTGGGGAATGACAATCGACTTGTCTTCTTGTATCGGTTGTGGTTCATGTTTGATTTCATGTCAAGCTGAAAACAATGTTCCTGTTGTTGGTAAGGATGAGGTGAGAAGAGGTCGCGAAATGCATTGGTTGCGTTTGGATCGTTACTTCGCATCGGATGTTGAAGCGGCTCCGGGTTCTCGTAAGGATCATGAAATGAGCAAGATAGATTGGTTTGAAGCAGCAGAGAAAGTTGCTGAAAATCCGATGGTAGTGCATCAACCAATGATGTGTCACCATTGTAATCATGCGCCATGTGAGACAGTATGTCCGGTTGCAGCAACAACGCATTCAAATGAGGGCTTGAACCAAATGGTATACAACAGATGTATTGGTACAAGGTATTGTGCGAACAATTGTCCGTATAAAGTCCGTCGTTTCAATTGGTTTAATTACCCATCTTATAAGGCACAAGTAGAAATTAATCCTGCACAAGACGACTTAGGGCGTATGGTTTTGAATCCAGACGTAACTGTTAGGACGCGTGGTGTCATGGAGAAGTGTTCAATGTGTGTTCAAAGAATTCAAGCAGGAAAACTAGATGCTAAAGTAGAAGGAAGAGCTGTTGAAGACGGAGATTACTCAACTGCATGTTCTGATGTTTGTCCAACAAATGCAATTACTGTTGGTGATTGGAACGACTTGAAATCAATGGTTCGTGAAAGTGCTGACGATAAGAGATCGTATCAGGCGCTTGAAGAGGTTGGTGTAAAACCAAACGTTTGGTTCAAGGTGAAAGTGAGAAACGAAGAGAACAAAATATTAAGTGCGCTTCAAACTGTTAAGCACCATGAAGAAGGTGAAGGACATGGAGAAGGTCACAAAGAGAATAGTCATCATTAATCGAAATAAAACCCTATTGTAATGCATAAGGAAGCAGCAATTAGAGAACCCCTCATATTAGGTCACAAGACCTACCATGACATTACTGAAGATGTATGTCGTCCAATTGAGGACAAAGCGCCTAGAATGTGGTATATTCTATTCGGGATCGCATTGATCATCGGTCTATATGGTGTTGGATGTATTTTATACCTTTTAGGCACTGGAGTTGGTGTTTGGGGATTGAACAAGACCGTTGGTTGGGCTTGGGATATTACAAACTTTGTTTGGTGGGTAGGTATCGGACATGCAGGAACGTTGATTTCAGCAGTATTGTTATTGTTCCGTCAAAAATGGAGAATGGCCATTAACCGTTCTGCTGAAGCAATGACCATTTTTGCTGTATTCATGGCAGGCCTGTTCCCGCTGATTCATATGGGACGTCTTTGGCTTGGGTACTGGGTACTTCCTCTACCAAATCAGTTCGGTTCGTTATGGGTGAACTTTAACTCACCACTTTTATGGGATGTATTTGCTATTTCCACCTATTTGTCTGTATCACTTGTCTTTTGGTACATCGGGTTGATTCCTGATTTCGCAACAATTAGGGACCGCGCTAAAAAGCCAATTGCAAAAAAGATGTACACCATATTATCTTTTGGATGGTCAGGTAGAGCAAAACATTGGAACCGTTTTGAATTGGTTTCACTGGTATTGGCTGGATTAGCTACCCCACTTGTATTCTCGGTGCACTCGATTGTATCTTTTGATTTCGCCACTTCGGTCATACCTGGATGGCATACAACTATTTTCCCACCATACTTTGTTGCAGGAGCTGTATTCTCAGGATTTGCCATGGTACAAACTCTGATGTTGGTCATGCGAAAAGCAATGGGACTTGAAGCATATATACACACGAAGCATGTAGAATACATGAATATTGTAATTATGGTGACAGGCTCCATTGTTGGAACTGCATACATTACTGAGTTGTTCATATCGTGGTATTCTGGTGTTGAATATGAGGCTTATGCCTTTATAAATCGAGCTACCGGTCCTTACTGGTGGGCATATTGGATGATGATGACGTGTAACGTGATTTCACCTCAATTGATGTGGTTTAGACGATTGAGAAGAAGTTTGTTATTTACTTTTATCATTTCAATTGTTGTAAATATTGGTATGTGGTTCGAACGTTATGTAATTATTGTAACGTCCATTCATAGAGATTACCTACCGTCTTCATGGAGTATGCACTATCCAAGTCATATCGATATTGGAGTTTATGTTGGAACAATAGGATTGTTCTTCGTATTCTTCCTTTTGTTCGCCCGTTTTTTCCCAGTATTGGCTTTGAATGAGGTGAAAACGATTTTGAAATCGTCAGGGGAATCCTATAAGAATGCACCAGATGATCATCATCCTGCACCAACGCAAGTTGCGAATGCTGATCAAAAACAAAATCAAACTGGAAACAGTTCAGACTTAATTGCTAAAGTGGGAAGTGCTGATGCATCAACGAAAGATGACTTGAAAAAGTTGTCAGGGGTTGGACCAGCGTTTGAGAAAGCATTGAATGCAATTGGAATTTGGTCTTTTGAACAAATCAGCAAGATGTCTAAACAGGAATACGATATGATGGATGGACTTACAGGGAAGTTTCCTGGTAAAGCAGAAAGAGAAGATTGGGCTGCTCAAGCAAAAGAATTAATGAACGCTAATAATAAATAGACATGGCAGATAAAGTAATATATGCAATGTACGACGACGATGATGTGCTTAAAGATGGCGCAAAGAAGTTGGTATCAAAAGGTGTCAAAGTAACCGAAGTGTTTTCTCCATTTCCAATACACGGAATTGATCCGATCATTGGGATTGAAAATACAAGATTGGGGATTATGGCATTTATTTATGGGTTAACCGGTTTAACTTTGGCAACGCTCGGTATGCGGTATTTTATGATTGTCGACTGGCCAATGAACATTGGAGGAAAGCCCAACTTTTCTTATTTGGAGAACATCTTATCATTCGTTCCGATTTCGTTTGAGTTTACTGTTCTTTGTGCTGCACACGGTATGGCAATTACCTATTTTTTGAGAAACAAGACATTGCCGGGGATGCCAGCGCAGAACCCAGACCCAAGAACGACTGATGATAGGTTCGTAATTGAATTAAGAACTTCGGAGAATTCGCAGTTCACTGCTAAGGAATTGGAGGCAATGATTAAGGATACAGGGATAGTAGAATTAGATCAAAAAGACGTAGCATAATTTTTCATACAAGACTGATGAAAATGAAATTTAGAATATTAGGAGTTTTAGCAATCGCAGCAGCAACGACTGTGATATTGGGATCATGCACAGCTGACCCAGATAGTGCAGGATTAGAATACATGCCGGACATGTATCGATCACCAGCGATAGAGCCATATGTTGATTATGGTCAAGTAAGAGAAACTGAAAATGTTGACATGAAAATGTCATTATCTGCAATGACTCCACCGTTCGGGAGTGTTCCTTATTACGGGACCGATTCCTTGGAGGTGGCCCTGATGTTACCTTATCATAGAAAAGCAAATATTGCTTTTAGACAAACCCACGGAATGTTTGATGATGAGTTATCTCTTGACGACACCTATAAAATGGCTGCAGCTGATAACAATCCAATGCCTTTGCCGACCGATGAAGACGCATTGAAATCATTTTTTGCAAATGGAAAAGTATTGTTTGAAAACAATTGTTCGCACTGCCATGGAGTGAAAGGAAATGGACAGGGTGAGATGATGGTTACAGGAAAATTCGCTGGTGTTCCTGACTATGCGAATTTAACAGACTTAAGTGATGGTCAAATGTTCTATTCGATCTATTATGGAAAAGGATCTATGGGAGCTCACAGGTCTATCATCAATAAGAAAGAGATTTGGACAATAGTTCATTATATCAAAAAGCTACAGGATAGTGACTATGGATCTCCAAATACAGGAGTAGATTCACAGGAGGTAGCTGAAGTAACTGAAGACGATCAATAAAAACTTTACGAACGAATAAAGATGGAATTTAAGATAGCAAATAAAGCAAAAACACTGACACTCTCATTGATGGTGGTTGGGGTATTGTTTACAGCACTTGGTGTAATCAGTAACATGAGTGATCATCATATTGTTACTCGTGTGCTTGGAAGTAGTTTGGTAAGTGCATTTTTCTTTTTCTCAATTGGGCTAGGTGCTTTGTTTTTCTTAGCACTTCAATATGCCACTGAGACGGGATGGTACGCAACCGTAAAAAGATTGATTGAAGGAATTGCAGGATTTTTACCTTATGGTATCGGTTTATTAGTTCTTATTTTTGGGGTTATTACACTCTTGGATGGTGCGCATATCTATGGATGGATGGATCCTGAAGTCACTGATCCTTCGAGCCATCATTACGACGAAATTATTGATGGAAAATCCTTCTATTTGAACAAAACGTTCTTTTGGATTAGAACAATTGTTTATTTGGCCGTGTACTACGTATTTTGGCAGGGATTCAGAAAGCGCTCTTTAGAGGAGGATAAAGTTGGTGGCACTGAGCTTCACTTTAGAAACTATAGAAAAGGAGCCTTATTCTTGGTCTTTTTTGCTGTTTTTAGTTCAACATCTTCATGGGATTGGTTAATGTCTATTGATGTTCACTGGTTTTCAACACTCTTTGGATGGTATGTATTTGCCGGAATGTGGTGTTCTTCCATGGTTGTTATTGTATTACTAGCGTTGTATTTGAAGAAGCAAGGCTATTTACCAAAAGTAAATGAAAGTCATATTCATGATATTGGTAAGTGGACATTCGCAACATCTTTCTTGTGGTCTTATTTGTGGTTCTCACAATACATGCTGATCTGGTATGCAAACATTCCTGAGGAAACAACCTATTACATTGCAAGAATTGAAAACTTCCAAGTTTTGTACTTCACAATGTTCATCATCAACTTTGCATTCCCGATGCTTCTTTTAATGTCGAGAGATGCCAAAAGACATGCGGGTATTTTGACCTTAGTAGGATTGATTATTCTTGCAGGTCATTGGGCTGATGTTTATATAATGATATCAGCAGGTACGCTCGGATCGAATGCTCATATTGGACTTTTAGAGATAGGAATGGCTTTGTTGCTTGCAGGTGCCTTCATAAGAATTGTTTTGGTGAACCTTACAAAAGCACCATTGACACCTGTCAATCACCCGTTCCTAGATGAAAGTATTCATCACGATATTTAATAAGTTGTAGTATAGATAATAAAAGTATAGATGGTAACTAAATTGATCATATTATTAGTAATTGTTTTAGGGATAGTCGCACTAGCACAACTTATGCGTGTTTACGAACTTTCCTCGAAACTTAGCAAAAAGGTTGAGTCTGAAATTGGCAATCGAGACAATCGATTAAACGCTAAAATGTGGCTTCTGTTCATGTTCTTCCTTTTTGGAGGATTTATTTGGCTCATGCTAAAGTATGGATTTGTGGGTAGAGGCGAGGCTGCATCAATAAGTGGAAGAGAAACCGATTGGTTGATGAATCTGAATCTTATTATTGTGATTGCAGTATTCTTCCTCTGTAATGCACTGCTGTTCATTTTTGCATTCAAGTACGTAAAGAAACCAGGGGTTAAGGCTTTCTATTATCCCCATAACAACAAGCTTGAAATGTTATGGACTGTTGTTCCAGCAATTGTTTTAGCAGTAATTATAATCCTAGGTTTAAGAAGTTGGAATGAACAAACAGATGCTGCGTCTGATGAAGCAATTCTTGTGGAGTTATATTCAAAGCAGTTTGATTGGACGGCGCGTTATTCAGGGATGGACAATACTCTCGGAAGGTTCGATTATAAATTGACTACTTCAAAGAATCAGTTGGGATTATTAACCACTGAGACGATTGATGCAGCAATAGAAGAAATGGAACACGGTACATCTGGAATTGATTCGCTCGAATCGCAATTAAATAATCCGGGTATAATTTTAATTCCAGAAGAAAAAGAGGCAAAAATTGTAGATCTTTCTAGAAAGGAGCGTTTAATACGTTTATTGTATCAAATGAAAGCGCGTCATGACGATGCTTTGGATGCACAAGCAATGGATGACATCATTCAATTGGACACACTTTATCTTCGTGTAGATCAAGAGTACGAATTCAACTTTAGATCGAAAGATGTGATTCATTCAGCCTATTTCCCGCATTTCAGAGCACAAATGAATACAGTACCTGGGATGACAACTCGTTTTAAATTTACTCCAGACATCACAACCAAAGAGATGAGGGAGATCAAGAACAATGAAAAGTTCAACTATGTTCTAATGTGCAACAAAATTTGCGGGGGTGCACATTACAAGATGAAAATGATGGTTGTAGTTCTTGAGCAAGAAGAATACGATTCTTGGATGAAAGGGAAAATGTCGACATCCACCTTTAAAGATACGTATTTCGCGAACGAAAGTGACGAAACCCCTGAAGAAGAGAATGAAGATGCTGTAAATGAAGATGCAGTTATTGAAGACAACGATTTGACTGCTGACAGTGAAGCAGCTTAATTAATTATAAAATACAATTTAAAAATTAGATAGAATGGCGGCAGTAGCAGACGGACACCACGAAGAAAGCTTTGTATCGAAGTACATCTTTAGCCAGGACCATAAAATGATTGGAAAGCAGTTTTTAATGACTGCTGTATTCATGGGAGTTGTGGCAATGTTATTATCTATCCTATTTAGAATTCAACTGGCCTGGCCAGGAGAGAGTTCTGATTTCGTATCATTTTTCCTTGGAGAAACCTGGGCCCCAGGTGGAATCATGGCTGAAGATATGTATCTTGGATTGGTAACAATTCATGGAACAATAATGGTATTCTTCCTTTTAACAGGAGGGCTGTCAGGGACGTTTTCAAACCTATTAATTCCGTTACAAATTGGGGCACGAGATATGGCTTCTGGTTTTCTCAATATGTTATCATTTTGGTTCTTTTTCCTCTCGTCACTGATCATGTTTGGGTCAATGTTTGTTGAGTCAGGGCCAGCAATGGCAGGTTGGACGATATACCCTCCTTTGTCGGCACTCCCACAAGCGGTTAGTGGTTCCGGTTTAGGAATGACGCTTTGGTTATTTTCTATGGCAATTTTCATTGCATCGTCTCTTATCGGTTCATTGAATTATATCGTGACGGTCCTGAACCTTCGTACAACGGGTATGTCAATGACACGATTGCCATTAACGATTTGGGCATTTTTCGTAACAGCAATACTTGGGGTACTTTCGTTTCCTGTGTTATTATCAGCTGCTGTTTTATTGATAATGGACCGATTGGCGGGAACAAGCTTCTACCTCTCTGATATTATTGTAAATGGGGAAATGCTAACTCAGCATGGAGGTTCGCCTTTATTGTTCCAACATTTGTTCTGGTTCCTTGGTCACCCAGAGGTATATATTGTACTTCTTCCGGCTTTGGGATTGTCTTCAGAGATTATTTCTACCAATTCACGTAAGCCAATATTTGGTTACCGTGCTATGATTGGTTCAATTTTAGCAATTGGTTTCCTATCGTTCATTGTATGGGCACACCACATGTTTGTTACAGGAATGAATCCGTTTTTAGGATCAGTATTTGTTTTTACAACTCTTTTGATTGCGATTCCTTCTGCGGTTAAAGTATTTAATTACTTAACTACTCTTTGGAGAGGGTCGATTGTTTATACTCCAGCGATGTTGTTTGCCATTGGTCTTGTATCAACATTTATTACCGGAGGTGTAACGGGTATCATTTTGGCAGACGCAGCCTTGGATATTGCTGTGCATGATACCTATTTTGTTGTCGCCCACTTCCACGTTGTTATGGGATTGTCCGCAGTATTTGGAATGTTTGCGGGGGTATACCATTGGTTCCCTAAAATGTTCGGTAAGATGATGAATACACGCCTGGGATATGCGCACTTCTGGATTACTCTAGTAGGGGCGTATGGTGTATTCTTCCCAATGCATTTTGTAGGAATAGCAGGAGCGCCAAGACGATATTATAATTATTCGGTTTATGGTGATTTCGATGTGGATTCATTAAACATGCAGATGGACTTAAATGTCATAATTACAATGTTTGCGATTATTTCAGCGCTAGGACAGCTTTTGTTCTTGTTCAATTTCTTCTACAGTATTGCTAGAGGACCTAGAGCAGTTCAGAATCCTTGGAATAGTAATACATTGGAATGGACGACACCAGTTGATCATATTCACGGAAATTGGCCGGGAGAATTGCCAACGGTTCACAGATGGCCTTATGATTATTCAAAGCCAGGATATGATGAAGATTTTGTATCTCAAATTGTGCCTTTAAAAGAAGGAGAAGATGAGGGCCATTAGAAACACATAATTTATTTGAAAGCCCCGATCTATCCCATGATAGGTCGGGGCTTTTTTGTACATTTGATACAATACGACATTTATAATGGAGGAATCTTTTGATTATCAGGACGAAGCCAATAACCATGGCGATCAAGACTACGACAAAGTATTGCGCCCTAAGCGTTTGGAAGATTTCACTGGCCAGAGAAAAGTAACTCAAAACCTAGAAGTATTTGTTCAAGCGGCTACGCTTAGAAATGAGCCTTTAGATCATGTGCTGTTGCATGGACCTCCAGGTCTTGGAAAGACGACATTAGCAAATATTATTGCCAATGAACTAGGAGTGAATTGCAAAGTCACGAGTGGGCCAGTTTTAGATAAACCTGGAGATCTCGCTGGTCTGTTAACGAATTTAGAACGAGGAGATGTTTTATTTATTGATGAGATCCATCGATTAAGTCCGGTTATTGAGGAGTACCTTTATTCGGCCATGGAGGATTATCAAATTGATATTTTAATTGATTCAGGTCCAAATGCGCGAACTGTTCAAATAGAATTGAATCCTTTTACTCTAATTGGTGCCACAACACGATCTGGATTACTTACATCACCCCTTAGAGCTCGCTTCGGAATCAATTCGAGATTGGAATATTATGATGCGAAAACGCTCACAATGATTGTAGAACGCTCTGCAGGCCTACTTGAAATCGCAACAAATGAAGATGCGGCCTATCAAATAGCAAGCCGCAGTCGAGGTACGCCTCGTATTGCGAATTCTTTACTTCGTAGAGTGCGCGACTTTGCTCAGATCAAAGGGGATGGAACAATCACAGTGGATATTACGAATCATGCGCTAGAGGCATTAAATGTCGATCAAAATGGCCTTGATGAAATGGACAATAAAATTTTGAGTGTTATCATAGATAAGTTTCAAGGAGGCCCTGTTGGGATGACTACGATTGCCACAGCTATTGGAGAAAATGCGGGAACACTTGAGGAGGTTTATGAACCCTTTTTGATACAAGAGGGCTTTCTGATGAGGACGCCCCGCGGAAGGAAAGCAACAGAAAAAGCATTTAAGCATCTCGGGAAACAATCCGGGCACGCCCCACAAGGCGGTTTATTTTAAAGGGAAAGTACGAGGCAGAGCATGGCTTTGACTAAAGGAATAGTTCCGGAAAATCAAAACAAAGTATAGTTTGGGTCTAAATTTAAAAGAAAAGCATAGCGCAATGATAAAGCAAAAAGCAACTGAGCTTGGCTTTTCATTTTGTGGCATTTCAAAGGCGGATTTTTTGGAGGAAGAGGCGCGCCGTCTTGATTCGTGGTTGAAAGAGGGTTATCATGGGAAAATGAAATACATGGAAAACCATTACGACAAACGATTGGACCCAAGGTTACTTGTTGAGGATGCAAAGTCTGTTGTTTCTCTTCTATTGAATTATTCCACGGATCAGGAGCAAGCCGATCCGGAAGCTCCAAAAATTTCAAAATACGCATACGGAAAGGATTATCACTTTGTCATTAAGGACAAACTCAAGGTATTTTATCAATTTATACAGGACGAAATTGGCGAGGTAGGCGGACGTGTATTTGTTGATTCTGCGCCAGTTATGGACAAGGCATGGGCTAAAAAAAGTGGATTGGGATGGGTAGGGAAAAACACCAACTTGATCCATCCGAAGCAAGGTTCTTACTTTTTTATTGCGGAAATGATTCTCGATTTGAACTTGGAATACGACGGTCCGATAAAAGACTATTGTGGAACATGTACGAAATGTATTGATGAATGCCCAACAGACGCCATTGTTCAACCCTACGTAGTTGACGGTTCGAAATGTATTTCATACTTAACAATTGAGTTAAAAGATGAGTTGTTGCCACACGAGTTTTCCGGTAAGTTGGATAACTGGATGTTTGGCTGTGATATCTGCCAAGATGTTTGTCCATGGAATCGGTTTTCTACTCCCCATAAAGAGTCATTATTTCATCCCCATGATGCACTTCTAAAAATGTCAAAAGCAGACTGGGAAGATCTAACTGAAGAGGTATTTCAAGAACTCTTTAGGAAGAGTGCCGTAAAGCGAACCAAGTATTCAGGAATCAAGAGAAATATTGACTTTTTGAAGTGAGTTTCAAAATGAAAGTGCGCTAAGATAATTTTAGTATCTGTGAATGTCGTAACTACAAAAAAGGGCAAGTTGTTGTCACTTGCCCTTTGAATATGTTTGATGTTTTTTAGTCGAACAGTGCCCTAAATAAATCATTCCCATTTGCGTAGAGCACGAGTCCTATTATTAAGAAGAACCCAATATATTGGGCAATTTCCAATACTTTTTCTGGAGCTTCTTTTCCAGTGATCATTTCATACAACAAGAAAACAACATGACCGCCGTCCAAGGCTGGAATAGGCAGAATATTCATAAATGCCAAGATGATAGAAATAAATGCTGTGATTTCCCAGAAGGCTCTCCATTGCCATGTTGAGGGAAATAAATTACCGATTGCACCAAAGCCACCCATAGAAGAAGCTCCTTTTTTAGTAAAAAGGAATTTCAATTGGCCAGCATAATCACTCAGGGTTGTATAGCCTCGCTCGATTCCTTTTCCGATACTTTCGCCAAAACCATAATAAACGGTTTTAGCAGCTTTTTGGTCTGTAGACTCAACGTTCTTTGGTGAAAATCCAACTCTAGCCAATTTTTGAACGTATACAGAAGTAGTAAATTCTTCACCGCCACGCAGGACAGTAAATTTTGCATTTTTATTTCTTGATTTGTACAACTCTGAACTTATTTCATCAAAATAGGTGATTTCGCGGTTGTTAATTTTGATGATTTTGTCGTTTATCTTGAGTCCTGCGCTCATGGCAGGGGCGATCTTGAGTAAGGACAAGAAGTCTGCTTTGTTGGCTGAGATGTCCAGTGTGTCTCCTTCACGAACAACCGTCACCTTGTGACCTTTACTTCTCAACTCACTTGACGAAAAATCAATTTCAGAAATTGAACGGTTATCAATTTCAAGGATAAAATCAGATGCTTTGAATTGTTTGTTTTTTGAAGCCTTTATCGTTGTTAATGTTCCAATTTCAGTTGATTTATGACGCAAGTCAGCAACATGTGTAGCACCAGATTCAAATAGTTTATAGTCAATATCTTCGGGAAGTACAATTTCTTCCATCGAACCATTTGCATGCTGAACGCCAATTGTCTTTTGCCCTCTGATGATTAATCCACGGGCAATATCGTTGTAGTGCATTACTTTTTCACCATCAATTTCAAGAATATTGTCGCCCGATTGTAAACCATATTGTTCCAGATAGGGGTGGATCGCCATTCCAAGCTTCAAGTCTTCAGAGGCAACTTGTTCTTCTCCGTAGTTGAATACAATAAAGATGTATATAACCATACCAAGGATCAAGTTCACAACGACGCCACCGATCATGATTATTAATCGTTGCCAAGCTGGTTTTGATCGAAACTCCCATGGCTGTGCTGGTTGCGACATTTGTTCTTTGTCCATGGATTCATCGATCATCCCTGATATTTTAACGTACCCTCCGAGAGGGATCCAGCCAATACCCCATTCTGTTTCACCAATTTTTTTCTTGAATAATGAAAACTTCCAATTGAAGAAAAGGTAGAACTTTTCTACACGTGTTTTGAAAATACGCGCGGGTAAGTAGTGTCCAAATTCATGCAGTACTACGAGTAAAGAAAGTGATAAAATTAGTTGTGCTGCTTTGATCCAAAAATCCATATAAACTTATAATTGTGTCGCGAAGATAGTGATTTCAACCTTTGTTTGCTATGCGTGTGAGAACTCGTATTTGAATTAGGCATTGTTGTTTTCTACTTCGACATATTCATTTTGTACGAAATAATCGATTAGCGCTTCTTTCATAAGGTGTTGTTGCTCTCGATCGTTCAGTGGGGGTAGCTCTTGGATGAGCTTGAAGTGCGGCCAGTTTTCCGCATCGTGTCCGTCAAATTCATAGTATCCATGAGGTTCAAGAACTGTGCATACAGCAACATGAAGAAGGTCTGTTTTTTCACTTTTAGAAAAATCTTTATAGCCCATCCCCAATTCATTCACTCCGATTAAGAATAGCATCGCTTGAACATCCATTCCTTCACCAAACGTTTTTTCTAATTGCGATTTAACTTCTTGAAAGCGCAATTCAATATCAAAATCCATGGTACAAAGCTAAAAATAATGTAGTAAACCATGTATCTGATCGAAAGATTCGGCAATCTATTTTTTACGTCCTTAATTGAGTATTCGCCCGGTTCGATTTGATATGCAAAAAAATCCCAAATAGCGACATTGGACAATCGATAAGAGAGTAAAAATTAGTACCTTCGAAGTGAATTATAAATGATGTGTTATGAATGTTAGAATGTTAGCTTTGGCCTCTATGGTTTTGGCGTTGGGATTGACTTCCTGTGGCAATGATGAATCTGAAGAAGAAGTAAATAACACGCAAGAACTTTGCTTCTATTCATATGATGATAATTCAACTGAATTGGGTTTTACATCTTACAAAACAACAGCAAAAGTTCCAGTGAAAGGAACCTTTAATGTAATTAATATAAAAGGAGAAGAATCGGACAATCAAATGGATCTTATAAAATCCTTGAAATTTGAGATAGAAACTGCATCGATTGAAACAAATGACGAAGGACGAAATGCGAAGATTGTAAAGTTCTTTTTCGGAACCTTTGGATGTGATAAAATTACGGGTAGCGTAGCGAATCTTGATGACGATGGTAGCGCTGAGATCAACATTAGTATGGGAGGCATGAACCTACCAGTAAGCGGCAAATACAAGCTGGATGAAGCAGGTAAATTTGAATTCACATCAAACATTGATGTTGCAGATTGGAATGCACAAACAGGAATTGACGCATTAAATCTTGAGTGTAAAGATTTACATACAGGGGAAGATGGTGTTTCTAAATTGTGGTCGGAAGTGGATTTGTATTTTAGCACAATTTTGGCCTCGGATTGCGATTAATTAATTCAGGTAAAACGGTGTGAATTATCTCGATATATTATTTGTTCTTGTTTTAATTTGGGGTGCTTGGAATGGCTTCAAAAGTGGTTTTATTCTTCAGTTATTTACAACTTTAGCGCTTTTTTTAGGGTTATATGCAGGTGTTCATTTTTCGAATTTCGCAACTCGAATCATTGTTGAAGATTTTGGTTCCAACTCTGAGTATGTGCCAGTGATTGCTTTCACAATTACATTTTTAGCTGTTGGTGCAATGGTTTATTTTGCGGGCAAAGCCATTGAGAGAATGTTGAAAGTGGTTCAGCTTAGTCCACTAAATAAGCTGGCTGGCATGGCCTTCGGACTGCTTAAAATGTGTTTTTTTATTGGTGGAGCAGTAATGATTGTCGAGTCTTACGATGAACGAAACGACATTATTGACAGTGAAACAAAGGAGAGTTCATTGTTTTATTACCCCATAAAATTGATTACAACTTCAACCATTCCTGCGTTTAAGGAAAGCACGATTTTTTTAAAGAATAAATTGGAAACCAATCCCCAGAAGAAAACCAACTCAGACGATAGGAATTCACAGCAATAGACTCCATATCGTGTTGATTATGGAACGAGCAAATTCGTTTATTTGTGAATACGAAATGAAGCGTTATTTTTTATTGCCTTTTTTAAATAGTAGTTTGGGCTGAAATACCTATCTTTGCGCACTCAAAGAATAGTTATGTCTGCAGGGGTTAAAATATTTGCTGGTCGAGCATCAAAAGAATTGGCCGTAAGAATTGCAAAATCTTACGGAGCAACTTTAGGTGATATACAGTATGCAACCTTCAGCGATGGTGAATTTCAAGTTTCTTTTGAAGAGACGGTTAGAGGCCAAGATGTTTTTATTGTGCAGTCTACGATGCCACCATCGGATAATTTATTCGAACTTCTACTTATGGTTGATGCTGCGAAGCGTGCTTCAGCCAGAAAGATAATTGTTGTAGTTCCATATTTTGGTCTCGCTCGACAGGATCGTAAGGACAAACCAAGAGTAGCGATTGGGGCAAAATTGGTAGCAAATATGATGATGGCTGCTGGTATTGATCGAATCATGACAATGGATTTGCATGCCGATCAGATTCAGGGATTTTTCGAGGTTCCGGTTGATCATTTATACGGTTCTACCATTTTCTCATCAGAGATAGAAAAACTGAATACAGGAAATTTAATAATGGCGGCTCCTGATGCGGGAGGTGCAAAGCGAGCAAATTCGTATGCGAAACGCTTGGATGTTGGACTTGCAATTTGTCACAAGCAAAGAAAGAAAGCAAATGAAGTTGCAGAGATGACTGTGATTGGAGATGTTGCTGGAAAAGATGTTGTCTTGGTGGATGACATGTGCGATACTGCAGGAACGCTGACCAAAGCAGCGGATTTGTTTATCGAAAAAGGAGCGAATAGCGTCAAGGCCTTTTGCACCCATGCTGTGCTTTCAGGTCCAGCTTATGAGCGTATCACAAATTCAAAAATTACCGAACTTATTGTAACGGATACCATTCCACTGAAGCAAAAGCACGATAAAATTAGAGTGTTGTCTGTTGCAGAATTGTTCGGAGACGTTATTCGTCGAATGGTGAATAACGAATCAATTAGTTCACACTTTATAATATAAATACAATAAACAATGAAAAAAGCGCAATTGAGCGGTTCGTTAAGAGCGAACGTAGGGAAAAAGGACGCTGGAGCGTTACGACGTGAAGGTATGGTTCCTTGTGTGCTTTATGGAACAGGTGAGCAAACTCACTTTTCTGTAAGAGCGGTAGACATGCACAAACTGATCTTCTCACCAGATGTATATCAAGTTGAAATTGATATTGATGGGACGAAAAAAACTGCAATTATTCAAGACCTTCAAATGCATCCAGTAAAAGATACTGCAATGCATGTTGATTTTCTAGAATTGTCAGATGATAAATCGGTGAAAGTTAGTCTCCCATTGAGAGCAACTGGATCAGCAATTGGTGTTATGAACGGTGGTAAATTGAGACAACCATACCGAAAACTTCGTATGATGGGATTGCCGGGAGCATTGCCAGAAGCTGTTACTGTTGATGTTACAGACATGCGTATCGGGGATTCAGTTCGAATCTCAGAGTTGAACGTTGATGGAGTTGAGTTCTTGGAGCCAGCAAATGCTGTTGTTCTTTCTGTGAAAATGGCAAGAGGTGCTGTTTCAGATGAGGAAGAAGAAGAAAGCGAAGCTGAAGGTGAAACTGAAGGCGAAACTGAAGAAAGCGCAGAATAGCACTTATGCAATACATTTAAAAGCCCTGACTCAATTGAGTCAGGGCTTTTTTATTATTATTTACTGAGATTTCAACAGATATATTCAGAATTGAATATCGTGTAGGGACACTTTATGTGTTGTTTCCTTGGTGCTTTCTTTTTTCTTCGAGCCACTTCGGAATGCGTTTCCCTTCTTTTTTTTCTCCAATGAGTTGATCGGCGACATCTGATTTGTTTGCCTTTTCTAGAGAGCGTCGGATGTACTTATGGTTTTCTTTCTTGTACCAAAAGAAAAACCGTCGTTGGTTTAATTTATCCTCTTTTTCTTTTACTGTTTTTGTTGGGCGAAGCGTATATGGATGAACGCCGCTGTAATAGATAACAGTTGCCACAGTCATGGGCGTTGGAGTAAAGTCTTGTACCTGTTCCAATTGAAATCCCATATCTTTTGTTTCCACAGCGAGATTGGCCATGTCTTCGTCTTCACATCCCGGATGCGAGGAAATGAAATAGGGAATAAGTTGTTGATTTAAACCATGTTTTTTTTGAATTTTGTCGTACTTCTGCTTGAATTTATGAAAGTACTTAAATGATGGTTTTCGCATTACTCGGAGTGTGGCATCCGAGGTGTGCTCTGGAGCAACTTTTAGACGGCCACTAACATGTCGTGTTACGACTTGTTCAATGTATTCATCGTGGTTGTTATCGTCATTATTTTTATTGAAATCGTCCACCAAAAGATCGTATCGAATTCCAGACCCAACGAAGGCTTTCTTAACTTCTGGAAGTGCATCTACTTTTTGATACAGTTTGGTCATCTTGCTGTGAGAAGTATCAAGATTATTACAAATTACGGGATGGATACAGCTTGGGCTGGTGCATTTCGCGCAAATCGCTTCATCTTTCCCTTTCATGCCGTACATATTGGCAGAAGGCCCCCCGAGGTCAGAGATATAACCTCTGAAATCCGGGTGTTGTGTCACATTATTTACCTCAGATAAAATTGATTTTTCACTTCTCGAAGCAATAAACTTTCCTTGGTGTGCAGAAATTGTACAGAAACTACACCCTCCGAAACAGCCACGGTGCATGTTTACAGAAAATTTGATCATATCGTATGCTGGAATAGCGCCGCGTTTTTTGTATTTGGGATGGGGCAATCGGGTATATGGAAGATCGAAAGAGCGATCGATTTCTTTTTCCGACATGGTCTTATATGGAGGATTAATTACTAATGTTTTTGTCCCGACCTGTTGAAC
>Ga0206682_10000855_pt1 | contig 31686 bp, 27 predicted proteins | sample M240m12015metaG_FD_155444 | JGI IMG/M metagenome (GOLD analysis project Ga0206682, IMG submission 155444) | Ammonia-oxidizing marine archaeal communities from Monterey Bay, California, United States - M2 40m 12015 | ecosystem: Environmental > Aquatic > Marine > Intertidal zone | place: USA...
GTTGGTAGATTCAGATTCAGTAATAGTTTCTTCAAGGGGCTCCTCTTGACTTTCCTCTTGCGTATTATCTTCGGTTGCTTCGCTTGAAGGATGATTTGGTGGCAAGCCGGGAGGACCTTTTGATGGAGGGCCACTTGGTGGACGACTCGGTGGACCTTTTGATGGAGGGCCACTTGGTGGACGGCTCGGTGGACCCTTTGATGGAGGGCCACTTGGTGGACCACTTGGCGGACCACTTGGTGGACCACTTGGCGGATTGTCACTCGAAGAGGATTCTTCTGATGGTGACGGAAGAGGCATTTTTTTATCATCTTCTTGTATTGGAGGCTCATTTTCTGGAATAGTCTCCTCTGTATCAGGAATATTTTCAGTTTGTTCACTTTTGGTTTCTTCTTCATCAGCGATTTCTACATTTTCTGCTGATTCTTGGGGTTCTTCGTGGTTTTCTTCTTGATATTCTTCGGCATTTGTATCAGGTTCTGAGATATCTTCCGGCAGATTTTCTTCAGGTTTATTCATCTCAAGGCCACTCAGTGTCCCAAAAGCACCATCGAGCATATTCTCAACTTTCTCATTTTCAGCATCTTCACGTGCTTTTTCAGCAGATGTTTTTTTCCTAGCCATGAGTAACTCTCCGGTTAGGCCACATAGAGCGGCTTAAATAGCCGTTGCGCTCCGGTGAGACTGCTAAGGCCCGCTTGGTGTAGAGGTTATCATGCAGGATTGTCATTCCTGCGACCCGGGTTCAATTCCCGGAGTGGGCGCCAAAAGTATCTCCTAGTAGTCTTTAGAGCGGTTTCGCGTTTTATTATATACACTGGATTTTCTGTACTTCCGAGGAAGTATCATGTCAGATAAGAAGTACATCGTAGAAATAGCAGATTCAACTGGACACTCAGTTGTTGAAATGACCGCACCAGAGATTATTGAAAAGGCCAATGAGTCGAAAGGCTCTTGGGTGTTTGTCGATAATAGGTTGGTAGAGGCCAAAGAGATAGAGGAGCTAGACATTAGCGCCGATTCAAAAATCAGAATAATGCCCGGTATTGTTGGTGGCAGAACAGAAGAACAGACTTACACGGTAGAGGTCGCAGATAAAACCGGCCACTCCATTGTAGAGATGTCTAAAGCGGAACTTGTTAAAACCGCAAATTCAGGCGGAACCTGGTTATTTGTCGATGATAGGATGGTGTCCGCTTCTGAACTTAACTCGATGGAGATTGAACAGGGTAGCCGATTGAGGGCTATGCCAGGCCTAGTGGGGGGTAATTCAGAAGAAGAGGTTAGATTCACAGTCGAGATAGCAGATGAAACAGGGCATTCACAAGTAGAGATGACAAAGCCAGAATTGATTCAACGCGTATCCAACTGCGATGGAACATGGGTTTTTGTTGATAATCGGATGGTGGCCACTGCAGACTTAGCAGAAACAGACCTACAGGGCGCCCAAAAGGTACGCCTGATGCCTGGATTAGTTGGCGGAATGTGCTGAATTATAGTATCATTACGCGTAGGACAGGTTAAGAAAGGGTGCTTAGTCGGGTGGACTGGAGTTGGACTTAATGGTAGAGTTAGTTGACTATAAGTGTGCAGTTTGTGGCAGTATCGAATCTTTTCACCGAGAGCGTAATGGAATTAGCTGTAAGGCTTGCGGCTCACGTGTATTCATGAAGCTACGTAGAAAAACCACTAAGCGTCTACCTGCTGAGTGAAAATATTCGCGCGTAGAGTTGAAAGACCTCCGCCTTATGACTAATAATATGCCATCTTGGTTAGAGTCAAAAGCACCTTTGCTTTTCCGAGATTTGCTCATTCCTGATAATGTAATTGAGACTGTCGAGAAGGCTTCACTTCAGTCAAATCCTCCACACCTCTTACTTTCAGGGCCTACTGGTTCAGGAAAAACTGCAATTTGGCGATTAATTGCTAGGCAAGTATTAGGGCCTGCGCATGAGTCAACAACTCATGTACTGAACGCCAAAGATCTAGCCCGTACTAGTGGTGCAATGGCTAAATTCGAGACATTTTTGCGCCCAGAAGGTAGTAATTCAAAAGATACCTTGGCTGGCAGAACTAGTCTAGATGCCTATGACTCGTCTTTGATGAAAGTCAAAGGAGATAACGGCCCACCTGCCGGTTTCGAGTCTAGCAAGGATTCACGAACCATCCCAATATCTAGAATTATTGTAATAGAAGATGCGGATTCTTTGGGAAATATAAGGCAATCATACCTTCGGAGAATGATGGAGAAGAGCAGTAATAGTGCTAGGTTTATTTTCACTACAACCACGCCTTCAAGATTGATTGAAGCCCTCAGGAGTAGAACTCAACACATCAGAATACCCAAGGCCAAAAGACAAGAAATTGAAACTATTTTACAGAAGATTTCCGCTGAAGAACAACTGTCTCCTGCCAAAGGAATGTTAGGGGATATCGCGCATGTTGCAAATGGTAATGTTCGTAAAGCTATATTTTTACTTGAAGTTTTAACACACAGAGATATGCTTCAATCTCGTAAGAATTTACAAGACGTGATGTCTTCTTCGGCACATAGAGAGATTCAACTAATGCTCGAAGAAGCAATGCGTGGAAGGGTACATGACTGGAAATGGGAAAAGAGGGGCAACAAGAATGCTCGGGTCTTGAAAGGGGCCATGGGAGTTCTAGACCAGATAATGGATAAGCAAAGCCTTGAAGCCGAAGATATTGTAAAACATCTACACAAGTTATTGACTGAAGGTCGACTTCATTTGATGGATCAAGATTTATCAAAACTGATAATATCATTGGCTAAATGCGAAGTAGCCATTCAGAAGACATCACAACCAAGAATTGAATTAGAAAAATTCATGATGAATGTTGCAGATATTTCTACTCGGTAATCGTAACGCTCATTGCTGAATGTCCGTTGGCCTGTTTGGGCGTGTAACATAGTTGGATAATGTGTCGGCCTCCTAAGCCGAAGATCGCGGGTTCAAATCCTGCTGCGCCCGTATTGCATCATTGTATTGTTTTTCGAGGCAAGAAGTAAAGTCTAGGACCTCGTGAGCGGTAATGAGTAAGATGGCTAAAAGGAAACCTTCCAATGATTTCCGTAGCCTGGAATTACCAGATCCATACGGTCACGGGTTTGAAAGAATCGAGGACCCGCTAGAGCATACTAGGGGCCAATGGGAGAAATTGGAGAATAGAAGGCGGTTAGCAGGCAATATAACCCGTAATCGAATCCTACTTTTTTGGAGATCTATAGCGGGATTGATTTTAGCATTTTTCTCTCTACTTGGCGTATTGTTTCCACAACAAATTTCAGAGAAATCAAACTTAGTATTTTTACTTCCAGTGCCAATATTATTAGCAACTTTGCCTAGTATAATCGCTAGTGAATCAGCGTGGCACGCCATGCAAGCAAGACTATCTCTAAGAGAACAGGGCGGATTTAGCAGTGGCGGTAAGCATGCATTAAGAGTTCAACCGGGGATGGATAGGATTCTGGATGGACTTAAGGATCACAGGAGAAACAATCTCGTCAGCACGGTACTAATCGGCTTATCACTCGGGCTAATGCTACTTTCACTATCTCCGCCTCCTGGCTCTGTCGCTTGGAATCTAGCACTTGTAATCGCCATGAGTTCAGGTTTCATGTATACATTCCATGCTCAACATACGTTGGATTATGTACGGCAATTAGGGGATAAATTTTCCAATTTAGTATTCCATGCTCCGACACACCATCCAACACAACTCGGTAGTATTCTTGGCGATTTATTGGTTACTCACTTAGATCCTGACTTATATTTGGAGTGGAGGGAATGGAGGAGTGATTTTAACAAAGCCCTCATCCCAGGCTATGATAAAAGTCAGGCATTAGAGCGTTTATTGTATATTCTTTATTTACACAACGAGGATGTATTAACGACACAAAAAGTACCGGTTGAACTAGCAATTTTTATGAAACAAAACAGCATAAGAGGTTTACTTCTTGAAGAAGATAATAGATTCAATTGGAGAACATTACAAAGACTAATTTCACATGCTAAGGCGTGGCAGCCAAGCGCTTTCGACCTTTTAGACCGATTACAGAATGACTTGTTATCAGGTCGCCCCGAACTGATTAGGTCGAAATGGAGAATGGATGTTTCAATTGACGAAAAAAGTATAGACGGTTCAACGAATTTATTCATCGCTTTGAATAATCAAACCTTTGAACCACGTCACGTAAAAGTCGAAGTTTTGGTTCCAAACGGAGAACCTAAATCTCGCGACCATCGTTTTGAATTGAAACCATGCCCCCCGCCGAGGAAAGAAATAAAACTCTCAAATGCTACAGATGAAGATGCACTTGATTGGATCCCAAGATATCTACAGAAAGGCGTAGTTCTATGGATAAATGTGGCGTGGAACCGTAAATTCAGTGGTAATTCCAACATTCAGGTAATTTTGAGAGACGACGACGGTATCGTTCTTGAGTCTCAGGTTCTGACAACCCTCGTAGAGAGAAATTCTGCAGATAATACGAGAGAAAGAATCAAGCGTTTAGAAATAGCCAGAAAGATAGGCGAACTATCTGTTCCGAAAGTTGAATTTAGTTAGAAACAGAGAAATCAACTTTAACATTCAAGCGCTTTACTTATGGCTGGGCGGCTCTTGGCTCATTTCAACGGGTGAAGAGTAATGGAAGCATGGGATGTTTTAGTCATAGGTGACGGGCCCGCAGCATTGCGTTCAGCAGCATCAGCTGCCAAACAGGGAGCACATACATTGATGCTTTCAGCAACCGCCTTAGGTGCTGGTGGAATTGCAGCACTTGATGGACTAGCTTCATCAGTTCAAGAGATGAACAACAAAGGCCATCGAGAAGATACTATTACCACCGGAGATTTCCTTTGTGACCAAGATATAGTTTCATCTAGAACAAGTCAAGCAATAAGAGAAATGGACTTACTTGAAAGAAGAGGAGTAATTTTTCAAAGAGACGCTAAAGGATTACCAAATGCTAGTACGGGAATTGGACATTCAAAACCAAGAGTGCTAAACTCCGGAGATGGCCTAGGCCAAGAAGTTCAACAAGTTCTTGAAGAGCAATGTATGAGATATGGCGTTGTTAGAAGAGGGGACCAAGCACCAATGATGATTATTCATAATAATAATTCAGTATGTGGGATGATCACCGCAGACATGATTAATGGAAACTTTGTTGCAATCCAGTGTAAATCGATAATTTTAGCAGATGGCGGATTTGAACAAGTATTCTCTACAGGCAAATCTAATCTTGGAATGGACCTTGGCCTTCAGTGTGGTATCCCGCTACGGGGGATGGAATTTATTTCCCAAACTCCAATGTCTGTGAAGGGTACAAAAATGATTCTTTCACAAGGATTACTAAACTCCGGTGCATCTTTGCATCAAGTAGATGGCTCGCCTATTGAGGGTTCAACTATCTCTGAATTATGCTTGGCTTCCAAGAATATAGACACTGTTGTTTTGGATGCAAGAAGTATGGGCAGTGGATCTAATTGGTGGAATTCTGTTTTCCGTAATGTAAAGCAGAGAACAGGAATAGACCTTTCGAAGCAAACTATCGCAGTCGAGAATCGTGTTGATTCCACTCTTGGTGGCTTGCCAGTCGACGAGATAGGTCGAGTTGTAATTGGTAGTTGGTCACGTTGGTTCACAGGACTATATGCCGCTGGTGAAACATCATGTTCAGGTTTCCATGGAGCTGGATTACTCCAAGGAAATAGTTTGCTGGATTCCTTGGTTGGAGGAAATTCTGCTGGACAACACGCAGGAGAATGGTCTAATAAATCATCATTTTCTGGAGCCAGCTTAATCAAGCAAGCCTTGGAAACAACTATTGCCAATCATGAATCTATGTTCTCCGATGATGAGGAAGACGGCGCAGTAGTAAGAGTTGGAATTGTATCTGATAAGTTGACCGAACTCGCTAATAGTTTTGTAAATGGAGACAACGATTCTTCCACATATAGTCAATACTTAGAGTCTTTAGAGCAGTTATCAATTCTAGCAGAATCAATTCACCTTGATCAAAAATCTTTGATTTCCAATAGTAATATGTTGTCTATGTTACAAACTCAAGCGGGGATTCGTCTATTGACGTGCGCTGTGCAGGCTAGTCTTGCAAGAAATGAGAGTAGAGGTCTTCATCGAAGAGTCGACTTCCCCGAAAAGGACGAAGAATTACTTCACCACATCACAGTTGACCGAGAAGGAAATACTGGTATCCTTGCTCTAAGAAAGAGTGAGACCGGCAACTGGGTTCTAACTCCACAGTGAGATATCAAAAACCCCCTTGCTTTGGCTTGGCCATGAGCAGCCAAACTTTGTTTGAGCGAATAATCAGTCAAGAGATTCCTTGTCACAAGGTTTCAGAGGGCGAGAATTGGTTTGCTTTTCTTGACATTTACCCTCGTAGTGAAGGGCATACGTTAGTTATTCCAAAGAGAGGAGTTGGAAAGATTTCTCAATTGGACGAAAAAGAAACTTCAGACCTTTTTATTGGGATGAAAAAGGTACAAAAAATACTCTCAAAGAATTTTGATACCGATGATTTCACTATATGCATCCATGATGGAAGATTGGCAGGACAGGAAGTACCCCATGTACACATTCATGTAATTCCAAGAACAGAGGGTGACGGAGGTCTAACGCTGATGTCTATGTGGCCAAAGGGTGGGCCTGTGGGCGGAGAGCCAAATCATAAACTTCTAAGTGAATTATCCTCAAAACTAATGGAGGCATAAAAATGAGTCACCCGAATCCAAATGAACTATACGACGGAGCAGTAGACCATAGAGGGGATGCTTTACCATATCTTTCGAAATCTGCTAAGAATATGAAAATGGAAGAATTATTACAGACTCCAATGCCGACTTATTCTGGCTCTACTCCCGGTTCATATGTTTGGACTAAAGTGCTCTACTGGATTTGCAGAAGGATTAGTGCAGTACAGTTTAGAACTCAAGAGGCCACAGGTATTTCCAATATTCCTCTAGACCGAGGTACATTGTGTTGTGCATGGCATACTAATGGTATTCTAGATGCTTTACAAATTACTCTAAAACATCCAAAACATTTTGTTTTGGGCGCTAGACATGATTTGGTCACAAGGCCTATGCTTGGTTGGTGGACTAGAAAAATGGCAGTACAGCCCGTGGTCAGAAAGGCAGAATTATTGCGAGGTGGATGTTCAGAAGAAGAAGCCAATTTCTTGAATGGGCGCTCATTATTGACCCTCGCTTCAGGAATTGCCCATGGCTTTGGCTGTGTATTATTTCCTGAAGGAACCAGCCATAATAATTCGTATATGCTAAGATTTAGAACAGGTCCAGTTAGAACAGTTCTTGCTGCAGGGGCATTGGCTAGCTCCCTTGACAAAGAGTTACCAGTAATAGTGCCACTAGGTCTCCATTTCAGAGTGAGGGAACATTTCAGAACCGATGTATGGGTTGAGTACGGCGAACCGATCCAGGTGACAAAATCAGATATTCCACAAGAATTAATCGATGCAGTGGCAAAAGGAAGTTGGTCAGAACCACCAGCAGAAATAGTGTTCGAGATGCGCGATAAACTAAGATTGGAAATGGAGCCATTGACGCCTAATGTTGCTGAATGGGAAGAACACAGAGCCTTACATTTACTTGGCCATGTTGAACAAAGGAGACAAAATACCCCACCAAATACTTGGAGGAAAGAAGTTTTAGCAGCACGCGATATTCAACATAGGATTGTAAAGCAAGACAGGATCATCGTAAACGATGAACCAAAGCCTGATGATATCACACATCCAATAATCAAACCAGCGATAAGTGCAGCACAAATTCTCGAAGATAGTGGTTTAGACGGTCGTGACCTAAATTCAAAAGGTACAGATTTGAGATTTGCAAACCTTTCCAAACTTCCAGTATCTTTGGTTAGAAGCGGCGCTTTTTTAGCATCACTACCGTTATTCTTATTGTCGTTAACTCCTCAATTAGTTCTTGGAAGGTTACTAGGAGATTCGACGGATGAAGGAGTCGATGCACGAACCTCTTACCAGTTTTTAGCGGCCATGTTTGGTTCGCTATTAATTTGGCCAATAGCATCGACCATCGCAGTTGTTATGGCCGCTTTACAGGAAGCGAGAATTTCAGAAATTATAGATTTAGATTGGACTAATATGTTGGGCGAGGGAGCCTTCTTCAATTTCATTATGTTCTGTGTAGCTTGGTTGTTTTTCATGCCATTATTCTGGATTTCAGGTAGACTTAGTTCGTTGGCTTGGGATGATTATACATATTTCCGAAAGTTTGTCATTAGGCTTAGAATGAAAAAGAGCACCCGCCAAAACCTCAAAGCATTACTAAATAACATTCATGAAGAAATCCAGAAAATTTAGTATTTTAGGGGTTTGTTTCAAACGGGATGAGCGTTTGGACTAATTGTGACGCCAATCGATGTAGCAGATACTGTCCGCAAGTGGCTTAGTAGTGAACGTTTGATAGTCAAGGAGCAAGAAGACCCAAGGGCTGTTGCACATATCTTGATTAAATATCCTCAAGGTCCGCAAGGACACATGTTTGCTGTTGTGATTCCTAAGAACCGAGATTTAGTTGCCATTTCGAGTATGACTCGAGTCGATATGGGGCAACAGAAAGAGATGAAGACTCACATGAAGGAAGATGCTGAAGGATGGTCTGAATGGATACATGATGGTAGGCTACAATTAATTCGTTCATCTGTAGATTGGGGAATTCATATGGGGCATGAAGGAAATCAAAAGCCTGGCCCATTACAAGCATTCAATGTAAGTCTACCACTTTGGTTTGACGGTTTAACTAAGAATGAGATGATGCATAGTCTTCGAAGACTTTGGTTAGCCAAATTAGGTCTAATTCATGAGATTAAGTATTCGTATGGCCCCGGAGTTGGTAAACCAGGTCCAGTAGATGATTGGGCAAAGAAAAAGCAAGCCATGGAATCTCAAGGGTCCAAACCCATCGATAACGAAATCGAAACCGAGCAAATCGAGATTCAATTCGATGAGAAAATGTCATTTGGCTCAAGTTTTGATCCTTCCGAATGGGCATAAATTGATTTGCTCAAATTGATTAATTTGTGACCCGAAAGAGTCGCGGTTAAGTATGAAGAGAGAATGGTTTTGTTTATCCTATCTGCCAGAGGTCTATTTATGAGTAATAAAATCAAGTCTATGAGTCTAGTTTCAATAATGTTAATTGCAGCAATGTCTGCTATGGTAATGTCTTCAGTACCTGTTAATGCTAACACTGTTGTCATAACCGAACCACAACAAATTGTAGATGGGGGTTCCTCTTCTGATACGCAAGCAACAATTGTAGCAGATAGTGAAGGAAATGCTCACATTATCTGGTCAAGAAATAATCTTCACTTGTATTACTCTATGATTGCGAGTGATGGAGAGGTACTGATTGATGCAACTCAAATCACCAATGCAGGTATACACAAAGTCTGGCACCCTGATATGGCGATAGATGACAATGACAATCTTCACATTGTTTGGACTGATAAATCCGGTACTCACAAAATCATGTATACTGCAATTTCTCCATACAAGATTCAGCCATTTAATGGCCAGTCAAGTGACGACGGTTCGCTAACTTCAGTAGATGATATGGTCGTCTCACAGAGAGCACAAGATAGAGACTGGCCCTCAATAGATGTTGATAGCCAAGGAAATGTCCATATTGCATGGGAGGATGAATTTGACGAATTAGGTCGTTTCTTCAACCAACCTCAAATTTACTACTCAATGCTTCAACCAGATTTAATCGCACAAGATGCAATAGTTCTTTTCGATGACACACTATTAACTCCAATCATCGGTCACAAAGGTCACCCTGATATTGTTGTTGATGCTAATGATTACGTTCAAATCGCATGGGATGATACAAGAGGAGGAAAAGTAGAACTTGTATTCGTCGTCGATACTTCCGGTTCGATGTATACTGAATGGGCTGATATTTGTACTGTTATTTATGGCGGCAACTTTGCTTCTGGAGGCCAATTCGAAGGAATAAAGCCTCTACTTGAAGTTGCTAACATGACTGTTTTCGAGACAATATACGGTCTTGATGGAGGATTTGGTTTGCCTGGCGCTGCAAGCAGTGGTAACTGTGCAGGGTACAATATGAATGCTGGACCAAGAACGACTCCTCTAGATGAAGGAGACAGTTCTGGTGGAATTCGTTCTCTACAAAATACAATTTACAATGGTAACCCTTACTCTGGAAACTCTGGAGAAGATTGGGGTCCAGGAACAAATTGGGCATGCCTTTCATGGAAGGATGTTAACGGGAATGTCCCTGGAAACCCTGCAACCTCTGCAGACCACAAGTGGAATCCAAATTCCACCAAGATTGTTCTTCCAGTTTCTGATGAAGGGCCGAAAGACGGAGACCCTTCACAACAGGCTGATGACATCAGTTCTCTCGATGAAGCACACGATAACTGCGTTAGAGCAGGAGTTGTGCCGATTGGACTCTATGGGCAAGGATATGGTGGTGCAGGAAATATCCAATCACACTTTTTGGATTTGGTAAAGTGTCCTAATGGCGTAGTTTCTACCCAAACAAGAAATTGCCCAGGTAATGACCCTAGTTCTAATGCTCGTACTGTAAGTGCTGGCGGACAGGCCTATGAGTTCCCATCAGGAAGCGGTGGGTCAGGAGCTATGGCTCTACTCGTAGAAGCAATGGTTTACATCGCAACTAACAACTCTCGTGAGATTTACATGACAGTTCTAGATCCTTATGCTAAGATGAACAATGACCCATCATGGACTCCAGGTTCTCCTGGGCACTCGGTTAGTGGCGGTACATACTACGAAGACACAGGCTCTGGAGAAGACGGGCATTTGGTCGTAGTTAACGATACTAGAGTGACTATTGATGATGCATACTCTTTCCACCCTTCAATTGGAGTAGATATGCAAGGTAATACACACATCGCTTGGATGGATGGAAGAGACTATGGTTTTGAGAAGTCAACAAACTACGAAGTTTACTATACTAAACTTCGACTACAAGGAGCAGGTGCTTTTGATGGCGCAGAAGATGGTTTGTCCACTTATGCAATCAAGAAAATTCAAGATACTCCAATCTCCAATGTTGAAGGTCTTTCAGGATTAACTTCGTCTTATTCTGGTCATTCTATTTTCCCAGCATTACTAACAGATAATCAAAACAATGTACATATTTCATGGGTCGACTCTGGAAATACGAGTGCAGGAGAAGAGATTCAGTATACCCGATTAAATCAAACGGACTTAGTTGGAGCTGGTGAAACAGCATTAGACCCATGGGAGATTATCTCAGTAACCTCTTGGGCAAGTAATAAATTAGGAACAGATACTGGAAGTAGGCCTGATTTAGGAATGCCACCAGCATTTGCTAATGACTTAGGAAGCGGGGCACATATAGGATGGTCTGATCAAAATAAGTGTAATGATGAGCAAAATAATGGAAGATATACTATCTGTTACTCTCACGTTCTAACAGGTCAAGTAGATGTTGAATTAGACATAGGTGAAACCTACTATCACGTAATTGAGCCTGGTGAACAAACCATTTTCAATATGACACTTAATAATTCCACACCAGGAGACAAAGACCTAGTTGCTGATACATATGGAATCAATGTTTCTGGAGTCCCTCAAAATTGGACAGCCACACTATTCTTTTCTGATAATCAGACACAAGTTCTTCCTACAACACCAATTTTCCTCGAAGGTGGCGATTCTACAAGATTCTACATCAGAGTTAAGGCGCCTACAATTTATCAAGCGAATGCGGATGAATTAGCCCAAATTGTAGTGACGGCAAAGTCATACAAAGACCCAGCAATTCGGTCAGATCTAACTACGTTAACTCTAATGGACGTAGTTCATGGAATTAGCCTAGATACATCACACAGTGTGCAAGATATCGAACAAGGCGGTCAAGCGACTTTCTCTATCACTATTACGAATACAGGAAACGTCCAAGATAGTTTCTTATTCTGGGACCCAAATACCTTGGAAGGCCAACAAGAATGGCTTCTTCCATTCGGTTGGGAAGTTACTTTCCCGATGCGCGTTGAACTAGACCCAGGAACTTCTACTACCAAGATTCTGACAGTGAAAGTACCAACTTCAGAAGACCCCGGAGCTTTCGTAATATATCTCAAGGGTTGGTCTGAAGGTGAACCAATTAAGTCAGTAGATAAGGGAACCTATGATATTCTTGAATTGGGAGTTTACGTTTCGATTAGGTCTTCAGGAAATATTGTCTTTGAAGCGGCTGATAAAGAGGCATTTGTTAGGGCAGGAGATTCTGATGTTAGGGGAGGAGATTCTGATGAGAGCTGTCATAAATATGAAATTCCAATAACAAAGAATTACGATTCAGGTGATTTAGTATTTACTTTGCCGGGCGCTCCTGAATCTAGGCCAAGCGACGTCGATGTAGATACATGGCGCCAAGAAAATTGGGACATAACAGTCAGTTTCGAGGATGCGCCAGGAACAGATGAACCTCTAGGTCAGTCTAGGCCATGGACCATCCCTTCAGGTCAAGACCACGTCACTTATACAGTATATGTCGAAGTCTGTGCTCCAGATAATGCTAAGTCTGGCATCGGTCCAACAATTATTCTCAAGGCATACCTCGATGGATATCCGAAAATATCAGACTTCGTTAAACTCGATACAACAGTAATTCACGAATGGAGCCTAATTGCTGAAACTAACTTATCTGCAGACCGAATTATTTCAGTTGAGAGTGATAGCGGCGGAATGGTTTCAGCATTCTCAGTATATCCAGGTGAAAAGATAACATTACCAACTACTGTAACCAATGATGGTAATGGGCCAGATAGGTATGATTACCGTTTGGCGACAGTGATTGACCCATCAGGAGTTCCAGTTAGAAATGGTCATTGGGATATTATAGTTCCACGAGATTCATTACAAGAATTATCAAGAGATACATCTCAGACTTTTGATGTATTAATGAATGTTCCAGAGACTGATATTGGGGCTGGATTGTACACAATTGTTTTCCAAGCCTACTCTGAAGAAGCATACCCAGATTCTCAAGGAAGGAATACAAAGCTGAGAGATGTTCAGACAATGATGGTTTACGTTAACGAGTTTTATGATATGGAAATTGTTATGGATCCAAGAGTCGATAATCCAGTTAAGACTTCAGCACCTGGTAAGATAGTCAGTTTCACTGTTAACATTACCAATAATGGAAACGTAGAGGACTGGCCTACTTTGGATAATCACACCTCATCACTGCAAGGCAATGACCGAATTTGGGAAACACTTCCAGGTATGGGACAACTAAGCGGATGGAGTGTAGAGTGGCGAACTGTTAAGAAAATCGGTAATGATTTGACGACAGATGAAGAATGTCTTGAAGTTCCGGCGATGCCCGAAGTCACATCAGATGAATATTCTTCTTGGCAATTACTAGTTGAAGAAACACAAGATGGAGAGAGATGTACATACTCTCCAGAAGACGGTATTTACATGATGCCAAAGATGGCCCCATACCAAACTATTGAGATGGTAGCAGTAGTCAAGATTTCTACTGAAGCAAAATTAGATACCAGGTATATCGGTTTGAAAGTAGTATCAGTGGCCGGAGATATGACTGAAGGTGGAGATTTCGATTCCTCACCTTCATGGCAAGGCGACTTACTCGATAGCAATGAATTGATTCTACAACTTCGTTTGAGAGCTCCAGATTTGGTAATTAAGGAAATAATCAACCCTGCATCTTTTAGTGGAGATATTGATTCAACAATACCTATTGGAATTATATTACAAAATACAGGTAATACTCATGCAACAGATATTGAAATCGTTCTATGCCAGTATGATGATGCTAATGACCAAGATATCATTGACGAGATAGAAAAGAATGGATGTGCTGAAGATAGTATTGTAATGCGCCAAGTCGTTGGAGCATTGCTCGCTCCGGATGCATCAGAAGATGCTCAAGAAGTTGAGATTTACTTGTTATACCCAGTTGTTGCTGGAAGTAAGGGTATTTACGTTGTTGTCGACCCGATGAATCAGATAGTTGAGGCTAAGGAAAGCAATAACATCAAAGCGGTTAGTGAGCCTCTGGAATCACCAAGTCCATTCTTGGATGTTGCAGGACAGATTGTCGGTAAAACAGCTCTACCATTCGTCGTGATTCTTCTAACATTATCACTACTTGGTGTTGTTTACTTTGTCGGCAAGGGACGAAGAGAAGAAGTCAATAAGAGATTGAGCGAACAATCTTCATTGATTTCGGTTCTAGAATCGAATGATTGAACTCAATCTTTCGGTTTGTAATCGCCTAACCACCAGTGTAAGCTAGAGTTTTCAACTCCAGCAATGATGTGACCTGCTCTTTGAGATAATTGTCTTTGGAGTCTACTACTGACTTCATCCATCAACTCATTCATTTGCTTTTGACCAAGTTGAAGCTCTTTGCTAAGGGCGGTAAAGTCGATACGTTTTGTTGGAGCCTCAATGATTGAGTGCACCATTGCTCTTTGTTCATATATATCGAAATCAGCATCTACAGTAACTGAAATTCTATTTCGAATATGCTGATGTAGAGAGATTATTGCATCTCTTTGTGCATCCATCTCCTCAAGAATATTATTTAATTCAGCAAGATGAGAAACTCCTTCTCCCACAGAGATCTTCTTCCTTCCACTGACAGTCTCAGCAACCTTCAAACTATTTTCTGGAAGAGTTTTCGAGAGCCTCATGGGACCTCCTAATGGTAGTTTACGTTGTTCACAGTGAAACAAGTCCGGTCCCAAATCGATTCGTAAAGAAATTGATTTTTGAACAGAATAAATGGTTCGTGGTGGGCCACCTTTGTTACTTGGAACCTTCATTTTAGCAACGAAGTCTCCCTTTTCTAATTCTTTGAGATGTTTCATAATTGCTTGTTGACTAACTCCAATCAAATCTGCTAATTGCATTGGATAGTGAGGTTCTCTTACAAGCCTCTCTAAAATTTGCCTACGCACCTTATTTTGGAGAATAGATAATGCAAGGTCAACATCAACCATACTGCTCAACCTAAGGTTACCTAGAGGGCACACCCTTTTGAATGCGTCGAAACATCAGAAAAGGATGCCTCTAAAGATAGAGTAACTCAAAAGACCCATTCCGATTAGTAATAATGGCGTTGTAATTCCACTTTTCAATGTCGCTTCATACTCCCAATCTACAGAGAATTGTTGTAGAGATTGACTATCATCTCCTCCGGCCACAAAGCGATATTCTCCCGGTTCAGGAGTCCACTGAATCTCTCCGTTAGATGAGTCTCCTCCCTCGATTAGAGTGACAGAGTTTTTTGCACATTCATAATAATCGTTTTTCAGTTCACAGTTTTCGACTTGGTCGGCTTCGGCAATACCAATCCATACTCCGTCTTCAGCCCATGAGATATCAACTACAACATCAGCAGCGATTGCCTCTGCAGGAATCTCGACAATTTCAACCGACATCCCCCAGTAGCATGTTACTTCTTCATCTCCGGGTATTAGCGGTAGGCCATCGTCAATAGTGCACGGAGGGAGCATTGTTTCAACACTATCAGATTCGGCCATTTCATTGTTCATCCCCAGAAATGACACTAAGATTAGTATCGAGCCAATAATCGCAGCAGCGATACGAAAATATTTTTCCATATTAATCACTTATAGTTCATCCCAATCTTTCCAAGCACCTGCTTTAGATTGACTATCCTTTGACTTAGTTGATTTATTTATATCGGCATGTTTAACCATTTGTTTCGAATCTTTAGAGGAGAATTGTTCATCATCTCCTGAGTCCCAAAAGGCAATATCCTTAGAATTACTAGTTTTAATTGGATTTGTTTTATCCATTTGTTGTTGATTAAAGTCAGCAAATGGGTCACTCACTCGCTTCTGTGCTTCATCTACATCGCCTTTCATAAGAGCAAATACTTGGTCAGTCGTGAGTAGAGTACCGTTTTCGACACTTTCACGCCCATCGACGAAGTCTTCCGATTTCGATATACCAGTATCAGCAAATGGATTTTCTATCGCTTGAACATTGTTAGTTTGCTCCATTTTCTTAACCGTTTCAGGAGTTAAGTCAGTAATAGGCATTATCATTCCATCATAATTAATCATCATAACTTTTGATTTATTCCTATTAGTAACATAAAGGATTAGAGCGATAGGAAGTGCGATTAAACCAAAGCAGCATAGTCCTCCTCCGGCGATAAGTCCAATCTCTCCAAAGATATTCCACTGTGCTTCATCGACGTCTACCAACCAAATAGTAACATCTTCACAACCATTTTGTTCAGAACAATCCATAGTCAATACATATTCGCCTTCTTCACTAACTTTCCAGCCTTCTATGATAGCATACTCGTCACCACTTGTATCCATGGGTTGCCAGTCAGTTGCACACGAAGTTGATTCTAGTGATTCACTGGCAGGTGACGAGCCTAGCATCTTAGTCAATGAAATATTTCCATAGCCGCTATCTGAAATACCAACAGCAACGTGACATCCAGAATCCAATTCTCCAATCTCGCTATTATCTCCAGTAACAATAATTTCACTTACATTTCTTGGACTAAACACATTATCAATCGAGTTACCTTGACTAAAAAGTACTACAGAGCCAACAAAAATGCAAACTAAACCGAAAATAGCAACGCGCAGGGACCAAGGATTCGCCTGTCCCGAAGCCTTCGCCATGATAATTCGAGTCCATCTTCCCAAATCAATCCTTGCACGGTATCATCATGCAAGTCCTAATTCTGCTAACTTTTCTGGAAGGTAAGTTTCAGTTACGAAATCTAGACCATATTTAGCAAGAGATTGTTGTTCAGCCTTCTTACCTAATTCTAACATCATATTAATTTGATCTTGCCACCAACTATCAGCAAATCTAGGGTCGGAAAGTTCAGCATTTAGCGCTTCAACATCTTTCTTTGATAGGTCATCACTTGGAAGGTCATAGGCTACAATATCATCGGCTGTTATTCCAAGGTAAGTCGCACTTGGAGTTGCTAAATATTCTGAAATGTGGGCGGTTTTAATAGCACCATAAGCAATTGAAGCAAAGATTCTGAAAGACCACGGGTCGCCGTCGAGGAATACAACAACAGGTAAATCCCATTCTTCGCTCATACGCTTAATTATTCGTCGAGTGGATCTTGCAGGCTGCCCCTTAAGATGTAGTAAACCGCATCTATATTCTTCATCAAATCCATTTTCTATCAATCTGTCAAACATTCCACCGGTCTCGATGGCCATAATGAAGTCAATATCGTTCTCCAACAACTCGATTTTCTCAGATTCTACGTTATATGGAACACCATATCCAGAGTCTCCAACATCATCTCTAGCATTGATTCGCATCCACTCACCACGGCGATTTCTTTCACGAAGGGTTAGGTTTCCAATCATCCTAGCACCGTCTTCTTCAGGACGTAATTTGAAATCTTCACGAAGACATTTTGTAACAATTTCTAAATCTTCTGCTAAATTATTAGATTCGTTTTGGCTTCCAAATTTACCAAGTCCCCAAGACTCAGAGATATAGTACATTTCTCTTAGAGTGGAGGATTTGCCTGCATCAATCATTTCTTCAATGAACTCAACGACATACAATGCTCTAAGCAATTGTTTTGCAGAACCTAGGCTTGTAGCATCTCGAATCGACCTTTTTTTACCATATTTGTAAACTCCTAATTTAGCATCAAATCCAATATTATTTTTTGTCCTAACAGGCAATGTCATTGTAGGGGGTTCTCCGCCTACGATTTTATCATACATTTCCTTTACAACTGAGTGCATAGCTTTTTTTGTTTCTTCCGATGAGAATCTTTGAACCATCATAATTCACCTCCAAAAAGAGTACTCTGTCCGCTTGGGGGCGGCACTTTCGGTTCTCCTAGAGATGCAATAATTTCGTCTAAGTCAATTTCAGGTGATTCCGAGTCAGCCGTGGAGTCATCACTTGATTCAACTTGTTCACCACTTTCAAGGCTCATTTCTTTCATGATCTTTTCCTGATTCCTTATTTCTTCGAGATATTTTTCATCCATCTTCATGGCACCAATGACTTCTTGAGAGCCGCGATAGAAGATATCAGTTTCCACCCAATCTCCTTTTTCTAGGCCACTGAGACTGTAGGAGATGACAATTCGTTCACCAGGTTCCAAAGTCTGTAATTTCCATGCCCAAACTCCCATTGCTTCTTTTCTTCCACCGGCGTCATTGTCAACTAATTTTGCACCTGATTTTTCAGGCCAAGTTGCCAAAATTGTGTATGCTCTTGAACGTGAAGTATAGTTGTATAATGTGATAGAAACATCAGTTTGCTTAGTTTCTTTATTCCATACAGTACTCGTTTCTCCAATTACTGCAGACATAATCCTAGTTATGGAACCAGAAAGGTCCGGTATTGGCTTATCTAGAATCTCTGCAGACTTTGCAGCAATCGCGGGTAAAATATCATTGATTAGTTCGAACTTTTCTTGAGTCTTCGCCATTTTCTTCTTCTTCTCAAGGTGCTTTCTAAGGCCTCGGCCCATTTCTAGCATTGCCTTTCTCGCTTCTTCAATGACTTCTTCATTTTCAGCCAATGCCTCTTTCGCTTCAGATGTAAATTGAACATTCGTACTAGCTAAGTGTACTAGAATTGCAGCAGGTCCCTTCGGCACTCCTTTAGCACCGGGTTGGTCCAATCCGTATTGCCGCCAATCTACACTTTCAATCGCCTTGGTCAAGAGGCAACCACCTTGTTGGTACATTAGAGGAACTCGATTTGCAAATCTGAGAACTTCTACAGCCTTATCAGCAGGCATGTTCCCTCCAAAGATTAGTCCAACTTCTATTTGGTAAGGATTCCCTTGAGAAACGTTCGGCGCTCTTGTCATGGTGGATATAAATCTTGAATCAATAGTTTTTGATAGACCTTTTTTGATAAGCATTTCTTCAATTGGCGAGAGACAATTTGTTGGGGGATTTAACATCTTGACAGGCTTTCCGTTGAACATTCTTTCTCCTTGGAAGGCCTCGAGTAAAGCACGAATATGGTCTGGTTTCATCTGTTTTGGCTTTACTCCGACATCGAGTTCAGCAGCAGCGCATAATTCTTTAGCAGCTCTGTTGGAAACTCCAGAGAAATTCATTCGAAGAAAAACCGATAATCTAGAGTCAGTCGACTCGCTGAGCATACGTTGAAGTTGGCCAAGTTCAATTCCATGAGGGTGAGGCTTTATCGATTCTACTTTGGTTGGTAATCTTTCAGTGACTCTAGGCCAATGATGGATTTCACCTTCAGGGTCTATGAAATTAATTTCAGCATGAGGATTAACAATGCTTGTCATTCTAAGGTATTGCCAAACACTCTGTCGGCCTTTTTGATATTTAGCCTTTAATTGGGTTGTAACTTCTAGGCCATGTTGTTTCATAGTTCCATCTTTAAGTTCCCAAAGTTCTCGACCTTGGTTACTCTTAACGGCCTTATTTTTTCTAGTATCCAGTCCAATATCTACGACAGCAGCAGTTGATTCTGTGGAAATTTTAGAACGTACATGAGTTGGTTTACCGGTGGTTAATTGGCTATACATTACAACTCCAGTAATTCCTATTCCTTGTTGACCTCTAGATTGCCTAATAGCATGAAATCTAGATCCGAATAATAACTGTCCAAACACCTTTTCAATACTCTTTTGTGGGATTCCAGGGCCATTATCTTCGACTTTTAATTCAATGATATCTTTCTTTAAATCGAGTTTTTTTATTTGGACATTAATTTCTGGTAGTATACGAGCCTCTTCACAAGCATCGAGCGCATTATCCACGGCTTCCTTGACAGCAGTAATCAGAGACCTTGATAGGGAATCAAACCCAAGAAAATGTTTATTTTTCTCAAAAAATTCAGATATTGCGACTTGTTTTTGATTGGATGCGAGTTTTTGTGCTATACCAGCCATACTTAGACCCCCACATCTGGTCCTCCTTCGTCCCAATGACGTCGGGCCAGTAGTGATATTGTTCCTCGCATCTCGACGGTTTTTAATTCTAATACTATTACTAATCAATCAATGCCCATTTCTGGACCTCTATTCATTTTCGAATAGGCGAGATTTTTAGAAATTTTATGACTTCTGATTACTAACCAGATTGTTAGTAAAAATGAGATGATTAGACTAATTGTATAACTTGGACCTTTTTCTTTAGTTTCGATAGCCCCTGCAATTATCCTTGTTTGTGAACCCCACCAAACATACATTATCGATGGTACAATCATAGCCAAGTTACCAATTAGATAATGCTTTAACTTTATTTCAGTAGCCCCAAAAGCGTAATTCAACAATCCATATGGAATTATTAAACTAACTCTAGTCAACGCTACAGTCTTCCATTTATCAGTGATTATGGCATTCTCAAGTCCCATTAATTTTGGATTTTGTTTTAATAAATTTTGAGCGAAAGGATTGAGCCACTTTTTGGCTAATAGGAATGGAATTATTGCGGCTATCATCGAACCAAGCCAGGCAATAAATACTCCGAGGGAGAAACCAAATAGAATTCCTGATAGATATTTATGGAAACTAGCAGGTATGACTAAAACTCCAAAAACGATGTATAGGAGAATGAATACAGTAATCCCCTTAATTCCCGAATCTGTAAACCAAGACATTTGTTCAATTATTTGAGATAATAGAATCTGAGTAATACTCATTGAAAGAATAATTCCACCAATGACAATCAATATGCCGGATGATGCAATCTTCATCTTCATTGAAATCAACTAAACAGGCTTTCATTCCATGAAGTAATGACACCTGTGAAAGCAGACGCTGCTACAGTCAGTGGACTTGCTAAGTATAGCTTTCCAGGTCCAGAACGTCCTTGGAAATTCCTGTTTATTGCCGAAACACTAACTTGTTCTGATGTTGTTGAAACACCTGGGCCAGCGCCGATACAAGCACCACATCCAGGGTCGATTAACTTCACACCTACTCGCTCGAATAATTGATGCCATCCTTTCTTTTCTGCTAACTCTTTGACAGGTCCTGAACCGTATTGGATAAAGAATTCAACACCGTCATGAACCTTGAGTCCAGCATTTTCAGCCGCTTGACATACTTCAGCATAGTAAGCAACATCATCTTCTTTTCCAGCAGTGCACGAGCCGCCATATGCAATATCGATCTTAACTTCACCAATTTCAGAGATATATGCTCCATTTGTTGGGTCGCTTGGAATTCCTTCATCAGGGTCTCCAGGGTGAGCAACCATAGGCTTGATTTGGTTGAGGTCAATCACATGAACTCCACCATCATACACTGCCCCTTCATCTGGTGAAACGCTCATTGATTTCTGCTGTTCAATGTCTAGATTTGGTTGTGACTTTTTCATCCAATCATATAGAGAATCATCTGCTTCACAAATCCCAGTTCTTCCAGAGCATTCCGTGGCCATGTTACAAAGCGTCGCTCTTTCGTCTACAGATAAGCTTTCTAAGCCGGTTCCGCCAAATTCCATACTTCTGTTCAAAGTTAATTCTTTTCTTGCATGGTCTGCAAGAATGTATAGGATTACATCTTTTGCAGTACAACCATGAGATAATGTTCCGGTCAACTCGAATCGGATTGATTCAGGAACTTTCACGAAAGTAAATCCAGCACTGATAAGATTTGCATATTCAGTAGCGCCAACTCCCCATGTCAATGCATTAGATGCTCCACCCATACAGGTATGGGAATCTGTCGCTTGAATAAAATCTCCAACTTCAATAAATTCTTCTCTAGCAACTTGGTGACAAATTCCTGGCGAAACGCCGTCTACTGCCGAGTAGTCTCTTACCAGTGTGTGCTTTTGGAAACTATTTTGTAGATCTCTGAGAGTTTGAACCTTGTCCATAAATGGAACAAACTTTGGATTGTGGTGAGCATATAGTAAATGGTCTTCAAACACAGCATACTTATCTGGATTAGGTAAACTGTAGTCTTCTCCATATTCCTGCTTTAGAAATGTATGAACCTGAGCAGTAGTAAACTCGTGAGAATAACCACCTTGAACCTGTGCAATCACAGGGTCATTTGGCTTTACACATTGACTGGAATCTTGCCCGACTAGATTACGAGCAATAATTTTCTCTGCCATATTCATTGGCCTTGCGGAGGTTTCGATTGGAGGGAGTATGAGTTCTCCTTTCTTTAATGATTTAGCGAATGGAAATAGGCCACCTTTTTCAATAACCAGTTTTGTAACATTATCATATCTGCTAGTGAATTCTTGCAGAGAGATTTCTTCTCCATTTTGTAATCTTTCAAGCATAGAGTAATCGCCCATCAATTGTCCAAGATTGATATTGTTTCTTTCATGGATTGGGGCGAAAGAAGAAGCAATCACGATATTTATTCCAGCCCATCGCTCACACTGAGCGGCGGTTTCTCTACTCGAGCCAGTGCCTTTTCTTTGGCCAGAAACAATTACTTCGAAATTCCCATCCATCAATGCATTTTCTCTAAAGACTCGCAATCCATTATGTTGTAAGCCTGCATAAGCATTTTTTGCGATTTCGGAGGGGTCATGGTCAAAACAAACCCATGCCGGAGTCATGACATCTGTATTGATATCATCAAGCAGATCATCAGGGTTAATATCGCTCATATGAAGGTTCAAACCATCATATAATTGCCGTTTGATAAGATCTAAATCCTTAGTCAAGAATAAAACACGCTTATTTTTTGCGAGCGCAATTTTTTGGGGGGGCCAATTTTCACGCATAGCAACCATTCTTTCGCAAAATGCATCCATGTATAACGGTTCTTCCTTGACTTATAAGGGAATAAATCAAAATACTATTTTATATTTGAATAATAATGATTATTTTGTATTAATTTACTAATTTTTGCAAAAGTCACTTTTGCGTAAACTTCATATAAGTTCGTCTAAGGGATTAAGAGTGTTGCCCTTAATATAGGGTGATTTATGAGAGAGGGAATAATATGGATGAACAACAACAAGTAGAAGATATTGTAAAATGCAGTGACTGTGGAAGTAGAAGTTTGACACGTGATGAAACACGTGGTGAGGTCGTTTGTGACGACTGTGGATTGGTTTTAGAAGATAATGTAATTGACCAAGGCGCAGAATGGAGAGTTTTCTCACCAGAGCAAGGAGACCAAAGAGCCCGTACTGGTGCACCTATGACTGTTATGCTCCACGACAAAGGATTGTCAACCGATATCGATTGGCAAAACAAAGACTACTCTGGAAAAACAATTAATTCTAGATACAGATCACAATTCTACAGAATGAGGAAATGGCAGAAGCGAAGTCGTGTTTCAAACGCTACAGAGAGAAATCTCGCAATGGCTCTAGCAGAATTGGATAGAATGGCAAGTCGCCTAGAATTACCAAAATCCGTTAGAGAAGCAGCAGCTGTGAACTACAAGAAAGCAGTGGACAAGCGTTTGATTCGTGGTCGTTCCATTGAAGGAGTTGCAGCAGCGTCACTTTACGCAGCATGTAGACAATGTGGTGTGCCACGCACTCTCGATGAGATTGGGCAAGCATCTCGTACAGGCAGAAAAGAAATTGGCCGTACATACAGATTCATGGTTAGAGAATTGAAGATGAAGATAATGCCAACTGGACCAGAAGATTATATCTCAAGATTCTGTTCAGGATTAGGATTAGATGCTGAAGTTGAAGCTAAGGCATATGAATTGATCAAGGCGGCTCAAGAAAAAGAGTTGACAAGTGGAAGAGGTCCAACAGGTATCGCTGCTTCAATTATCTATATCGCTTCAGTTCTATGTGGAAAGAGAAGAACTCAAAGAGAAGTCGCAGAAGTTGCTGGAGTTACCGAAGTAACAATCAGAAACCGATACAAAGAATTGATTCAAAACTTGAATATCGAACTAGATATTTGAGTAGTATCTCATATTCGTAGGTGTTTGATCTATGGGAAAGAGTCGGACTAGGTTATCGCAGATTACGTTTGAGAGTGTTGCAACTCTACTCGTTGAAGCCTTGGAAAGGGGAACACAATCTTGGCCGCTTCCAAATCCTCCAATCATAGATAGCGACTTTCCTCCAATACATCCAATATCTCCCCAAGATATAATCGAACAAGGATTAGGCTTACTCCATTCGGACAAAGGGATGTTTGACTCCAAATTGAATTCTGTAGTCGACCTGATTGTACCTCACAGGATGAACTTGACCGATGACCCATTTGAGGTACATCAAAAGTGGTTAGAAAAAAGAGTGGATACAGTCTCGGAAAGAATGGTATTCTTAATCGCTACAGAATGGCTTGCGCAATCTCTAGACCCAACAGCGCCTAACACCGATAGGTGGTGGGTAAGTCTGTGTCTAATCAATGGAATGTCTACAGTTCCTAGAGGCCAGCCAGTTCATCAAGGATATCATTTACTAGAGTCTATTGCTTTGGCTGAAAGACCAGGTACATGGCATACTCAACCGGAGGCAGGGCCACAAAATGTCGATTGGAATCCACATGCTAAGATTCCTAGAGTGACTAGTGTAGTTGCCCATGAGGAAGGAACTAAATCAGCATCATGGCTCTTAGAAAGACTTGAACAAGGCAATGATGATAGACGAGAATTATTGGTTGAATGGACTAGGTTATTATTGGAAAGACCCGCTTTGATAGAATCGCTGAAGTTGTCTGAAATACTTATGCGTAGAGCCCTTGATCCATCGGTTGAGGTTGCAGTAAAAATCACATTATGTTTAGCCAAGTTAACAGATTACGATAGAGAAATAGGTTTAGCTTTAAGCCAAAGACTAGCCCAGAGAGAGGAAGTAGAGATTAGACGTGCAATGGCAGACGTTTTGACTAGACTTTTCCGTCGTCTCTCAACCGATGCGTTACCATTCTTCGAAAAAATGCTAGGTGATGATGACGAAGTAGTACTTGCCGCAGCTAGTTCAACAGTTGGCGATTTGAAATTCTTCGATACAGATTTATGGGCAGATAAAATGCTAGAACTCAGTAAACATCAATTACCTTTAGTTAGAAGAAATCTAGTTCAGGGATTAAGAGATTATATCGAAATGTTCCCAGAAGACCAGAGAAATATTTTGCCAACATTATGGCAAGATGGAGACGATGTCGTTCGAACTAGAATGAGAGAATTACTGATCAGAATGGAAGAGGTTTCTTCAGAACATTTTTCCGGTAGAATTACAGATTTACAACAAAAGGGTTGTTCATTAGAATCATTATGGGAACATCTCAGATTGAGACGACCTGAAAGAGCAGAAGTTTGGACAGAGTGGTTATCAAATGGGGGAGAGTTACCTGAAGTAGCAGTATCTGAACGCCATAAAAGCACTATGCAAGCGCCAAGTGAACTTCCTGGCCTTGACGATGCACTTGAGACATTAGACCAAGAGTTAGGTTTCTTGGACTAATCATTCCTGCTCAAGAACTTCTTTTTCAGATAAAGGCCCATTCACAACCAACCAGACATAGGTTGCGTTCAATATAGAAAGGGAGCCCATCAACAAGAGAATCATCCCGGTAGTCTTTGGGAAATGTTTGTCCATTTCTAATTCATTGATTGATATGACAAAAACATAGCACATAATTCCGAATATCATTACAGGGAGCCAACTTGAACCTGGATTTTTCCATATTTTGATTATTGGAATCACTCCCTTTTGATTAAATGTAAATCTAAACCACGAAATATACAAACAACCTATACCGATTAATCCAATCACACCTCTTGTGAATGAACGAGAGTCCCATGGACCTTCAGGGGCTAAGTCAAAGAATGTTTGAACAACACAAATAATACCAGTTAAAGCGAATACTCGCCACTCGATATCCTCGCCCATGACACGGCATGATGGGTTATGCTTGAAAGCATGTGCCTGTTAGCACGATTCATGCCGATAGTTGAGGATGCTTTGATTGTCGCCGGTGGACTTGGAACTAGAATGTACCCAGTAAGTGCATTTTCGTCTAAAGAATCTCTTCCTTTGATAGATGTTCCAGTATTGATACATTTGGCTCATGAGGCTAAGGCAGCAGGTGTCAAAAGAATCCATATTATTTCATCACCAAGCAAAGACCTTTCTCCTCTACTAAGAGACATCCAAGACTTACATTTAAACAGACCAGAACTCGATAAAAGTCTGTTTTCATCATTTTCTGATGTTGAGGTTAAAGTACATTTACAGCAACAACAATTAGGTCTTGGCGATGCTATTTCTTGTGCATTAGATGATATTAGTGGACCATTCTTAGTTCTTTTAGGAGATAATGTGCTACTTGATAATCACGCTTCGACAAAGAATTTTATTCCATCCAATGCTAGTAAGCTACTCGTACAATGCTTTGAAGAAAATAATCTCCCCTGTGGTACGATTTTACCGGTTAATGATGATGAAGTTTCTAATTATGGAGTTGTCCAACTTGAAGGAAATTATGTTAGAAATGTAGTAGAGAAACCTAAATTAGAAGACGCACCTTCAAACTTAGTATTATGTGGAAGATATCTTTTTACTTCTGACGCTAAAGATTTGCTCAGAAACGTATACACTGTTGAGAAATTTGGTGAATTACAATCGATCGAATTACAAAAATATTGGATGCATGGAGTTGGATTTATTGGAGTGCAATTAGAGGGTTTTAGTTGGTATGATTCCGGAAATCCATATTCATGGTTACAAGCTCAAGTCGACCATGCTCTACAAAGGCCGGATATTGCAGATAAATTCCGCGATTGGTTAGAATCTAGATTAAATTGATTACCTTTGACCAGGTTTCCAGAATGATAGTGGGATTGGCGCGATTCCTTGAGCACATCGTAAAGCTAGGTGGTCTGCCCGTTCATTCCATCGATGGCCTCTGTGTGCTTTGACATGCTCCCATTGTACATTACGGATAGAAGAAACTTCTCTCCAGAGGGTTTGAAGGGTTTGGACCAATTTGATATTGGCCTTTGCTTTCCATTTTCCAGTTGCTAGATTTCCGGCATATAGTGAATCAGTTCTAATCACTACAGAAGAGTCATCGCCTTTTACTAGAAGCCATCTCAAGGCTTCAGCAAAGCCAGATAGTTCAGCAGTATTATTCGAACCTACTTCGGCTCCCAAGTAGTTTTCACTTCCCTCTTTAGTAACAACAACTCCGGACATTTCTTCGGCAATTTCTCCAGTGCCTTTGCCAAGTCCATTATCGCCTTTTACAATAACAAGTCCCCAAGCGGCAGGGGTATCTTCGCTGACATTTTGATTTACTAAGCAGGAACCATCGACATAAAGACTGATCATTTCTGCCCGATTCAATATTCTCACTCGCCAATTTCAGCCTTATATCCGCTAGCATCCATCAATGAAGAGAGTCCGCTAGTATCATCCAGTTTCATCTTAATAATCCAGCCATCTCCGTAAGGGCTTGTGTTCATCAATTCAGGGGAATCATCGAGATTATCATTTACAGCAGTGATTTCTCCAGCGAGAGGGGCAAAAATAGGTGAAGCGGATTTGACAGATTCAACAATTGCGAACTCATCCATTTCACCCATTACTTGGCCAACATCTGGTAATTCGATATATACGATATCGGTTAATGCATGTTGAGCATGGTCTGTAATTCCGATGATAATTTCATCACCATCAACTTTAATCCATTCGTGTTCTTTAGTATAGTACAAGTCTTCTGGAATCTCACTCATAATAGCATCTCCTAAATATTCCCAATGTTAGGTGATTGATGAATGTTCGTAATTGAGTTTAACAAATTATTCTTGTTCTGAATTTATTTCCATTTCCAAAACTTGGGTTTCTAATTCAGCCCAAGCATTACCGACAGCTGAATCATTCTCTATTTCTTGCATCTCTTTTTGTATTCTCTCGGCCATCTGATTTTCATCTTCATCAGGGAAATAGGATTTTAGATAATTGTGATTTTGTTTCAGTAATCTAGCAGATACTAAACAAATTAGAGAGAACAACAAGAATATATGGCCAAATCCAAGTACTGAAATCTCCATTCTACCTTGCATTAATCCAAACCCACATGCTAGAATTAAACCAAAACCAGTCCCATAAAGTAGACGTGATGCGGCTTTGGCTGGTTCGTCCATAATAGGTCCAACCTATACTAGTGCATGAAACCAACGCAAATCAGTAGGTTTCTCTCATTAATTTATGAATCTTGTATGGAAGTAGCGCTCTATTTACAGGAGTCACTTCCAAAATTCTACCATCATCTCTTCTTCGAATATCTTGTAAAAGTGGGTGTCGACTTTTCTTGTGTAGTGTTAGTAGCGTTGGCTTGTCCACTTGTAAAGCACTTCTAACACAGTTTACGAAATTTTCACTTTCAACAGAAAATTTGCCGATTTCGTCTATTACTAGAACTTCACACTCCTCTTTAGCATAGTTAATCGCTGGAATAGCAACTTCTTCTAGAGCCTTAAGGTCTAGGCCATATCCTAGTACTCTCAAACGTGAGTCAAAGGTTTTGTGGGCTATTACACCTTCTTCCTCAGTGATAATGTTAATCACTTTATATCCTAGCCTTTCGCCATTTTCCAGAATAGGCTCAGTTCGCAAACCGCCAACAATTGGCTTTCCAGAAGGATTTCCTCTAATGTTGATTTCTCGTGTTCGCTCGTCAACCAACATTTCGAGAACTTTTTCCATCACGGCAGATTTACCGCTTCTTGGTAAACCAGTTATACCTATCTTTGGATGTATTCCCATATTAATCAACCTTGACTACGCAGTAGCCAGTGGCTTATCAGTAATAAACAATGTTGTTGACAATTTCCATAACCAGATTTTCCAAAAAGTTCACATAAAGACCGAAAAAAGACTGAAAACCAATATCATTTGCCGGAATAAGGCATTGTACAAATTAAAGTGAAAGAATTGATTCACATTCATTATACAAATTCCACGTATGTTCTACCCACTCAAATAGTTTAGACATAGTTTCTTTTTCCACTCCAGCCTTTTTAGCAACCGCAGATAATATCCGTAATTCTTTCTTGTCATATTCACCGTCAACCGCAGATAGTAGCGCGCCGTCTCTCAGCGCGAGTTTTAACCCAGTTTCAGATAGAACACTGACGGTTTTATCAAATTCAGGAGGATTATTCAACATATTTCGAATATCCACTCTCATTTCAGGATGTAGCATACATGAGCCCATCAGTGACTCAATCATCATTAATTCTTCTTGAACTAATTCGCCATCTATTGAGGCTATTATGACCATCAATTCTGCATGGGCCTTTCGCTCTTCTAAATTCAATTGATTTAGCGAACTGGGAAACAATGGTTTCACTCCGCAAGGTCATTTAGCAAATCATAACCGCTTTGCATCCATGAATAACCTTCTACAGTCCAATTTAGTAGTCTTTCAAGAGAATCCTCTGATAGACCTAGGTGGGCGATAATTTCTTTCAAAACTTCACGCTCGTCATCGTCTACTTCACCATCAGCAGCAGCCATCAGTACAGTATCACGTAGCGCTAATCGACCGGCTTCATCACTTAGTCCAGCAAGACATTCGTCTAGTGAAGGTGGAGATTTCAGTGCCTCTCTAATCATCGACCGTTGATTTGGCGATAAAAGGGCGGTTCCAAGACGTTGTTCAAACATAGCCATTTCATCTACAGTCAATTCATTGTCAACTCTGGCCATAAACGCTAGAAGGCGAGCATAAGAAAAACGCTCTTCGCGAGATAACTTGTGGATAGTGTCGGGCAACATGAAACGAGCGTACAGTTCATCACCCATGAACTTCACGCTATTTTTGATAATTAAATAGCGATATTTGGAGTAATAATTCCAAGCCAAGAATTATTCTTCTTCATCGGTATATCCAAACACAAACCATCTCATTGCAGCCCATGTGAAGATTCCCCATATACACATATTAATCAGGAATATCAATCTAATAGGTAAATCAGAAATCACCAAAAATGAATCATAACTCAGAGTTGAGAGCACTAAACCAAAGGAATAGACAGACATTGCCCGAAGCAAAGTTTGCTTGATATCTCTTCTACCATCAAATGTAAACCATCTATGTACAAAATGAGCAATTGTACTAGAAAAAACCCAAGACATAGTCCAGATAAACGTCTCTCCAATAAGATCAATTAATGGAGTAAGTCTGAAAATTTCCCAAGAAATCCAGAAAATTAGAGTGTTGACACCACCTGCTGTAGCAAATCTTTGAATTGTACCCCGAGGAAACGCTTCTTTGATTTTTTTATGTTTCAAGAATAAGCCACCCTGTTTTAGTCATCTAATGCGATAACATCGCTTGGTTTACCAGTTAGGATATTTCTTAGCGCTGAGTTATCCTTTTGAATCGCATCAAGAATTTCATATTTACAACCCAATCGCTCTGCTAAAACTCCTAGAGCCATGAAATCTTTAGGTAAGCACTTACCACCAAAACCACGCTTTAACCCATGAAGCGGTTCAAGATGGGAATCTCCAATTGTTTGAGCCTGTGGTACAGTAATAATTTCTCTAATCTTGTTCCAATCTCCACCAAGATGTTGGCATATGTCATACATTTGGTTAGCGAAAATAACCTTCATTGCATTAAATGAATTCTTGGTATATTTCACTAATTCAGCTTCAGTAGGGGTGACTTGAAATAGATTGTCAGTTTTTATTACCCCCGCTTCTTTGTGTTGTTGAAATACTCTATCTGCGACCTCTTTGTGATGCGTTCCACAAACCAATAGGTCCTGATTAGCAAAGTCTTCTAAACTCCTTCTTTCCACTAAAAACTCTGGAGAATGTGCAATTTTCAAGTGTGAATATTTTTCATGAAATTTTTGCGTAGTCCCTGGTATCACAGTACTTTTGATTACGGCTGTAAAGCCATCAGGCAGGGAATCTAATATTTCTTCAACAATTTTCGTATCACAAGCCCCAGTTTCAGGATGCGGAGGCGTTGGTACTGCTATGTAAGCAAAATCCACATTGTCGATAACTATCGAGATATCAGTACCTCTTGACGGGTCGTGAATAAATAATTCATGGTGGTCTGCAAAACAATGTTCGATAGCTCCACCGACCATTCCAGCGCCGATAATTCCCACTTTCATATTTTGAGGCAAGAAGGCATGATGTATGGTGATTTCTATTATTCAATAAGCGGGTTTGGGTTTAGTTTACCTTCTTAATTCAATCATCATCAGAATATAATTCCTTTACTGCTCCTTCTTTGGCATTACGTTCGAACCATTCTGTTTTAACTAGATCTCCAAGTTTATCAACACCAGCTTCGATTAAATCTTTATCTTTTGATTCAGATTCAATCCATCTTTTTCCAGAAATCTCGGCATATTTTTCATTTGCCTCTTGTATCAAAGACTCTCCTACAGTTATTTCTTCTAAAATATCATCATAATCCTTATTTTTCATTGCATCAATACGCTGATTGTCTTTGTTCAAGGATTTTGAAAGCACTCCACTAGTAGGTCCCTTATCGTCGAAACCTCTTGAACGACGATGTTTCTTGTTGGTGAAAGCAGCCTCTATTTTTTCGAATTCTCCTTTTTTGTATAGCGCTATTGTATTTTGGAATTCTGCAAAATCCCGCTCTAAGTCGATTTCAAACTTTTC
>Ga0206682_10000856_pt1 | contig 31665 bp, 31 predicted proteins | sample M240m12015metaG_FD_155444 | JGI IMG/M metagenome (GOLD analysis project Ga0206682, IMG submission 155444) | Ammonia-oxidizing marine archaeal communities from Monterey Bay, California, United States - M2 40m 12015 | ecosystem: Environmental > Aquatic > Marine > Intertidal zone | place: USA...
CACCGCCTGTTGTCTCATCGGGGAAAGTTTTAAGTGAGCCCGGAATAACAGTTTCTCCGGAGCCAGAGATATATAATTTATTACATTTTGAAATAAAAGAGGAATTTACCTCTTCGTCTCCCTTGTACTCATTAGTTCTGCATAAAGACTGTGTTCCCGACGAGTCAAACGTTTTAATTGCAACGTTACTGATACCCATTATTTATTATTATATAAAATATATTTATTTATTTAAATTAAAACATAAATTTCGTTTTCATTTACATTTTAAAATAATATATTTTACTAAATGACAAATTTCGAGTGTGTTGTAAAAGATTTGATGGAGCCACAAGAAACAAAATCAATAGATAACGTTATTACTTCAGGTATAGAACACAGTAAAACAACTGTTGACCCAGTTTCAATAGAGACCCCTAAAGACATAAATTTATCTATGTATAAAAAATTATACACTGATAAAAATATCAAAATTGCAATATTTATAACCTTTGTTTACCTGATATTAAACTCAATACAATTTTATACATTTTTATCTAATGTTATACCCATTTTATTTGTAGAAGGGTCGCCCGGTCTTTTAGGAAAAACTGCAATTGGAATTATTTTAAGTTTTGTTATTATACTATTCACTTCTTTTTTTTCGCTGTAGTATTTTTACCAGGACCAATTAAATCTTTTTTATTGGATAAATTATCGCTTATTTTGTCCATCATTAAAGATACTATATTTACGTTTTTATCTGAAATATTTTCATCTTGTTTAACACCCCATTTTAAACAAGTTTTGAGATCTTGTGTCAATGGAATTCTTTTGCTTTCAAATTTTTTACAATTCGTAATTATGCCATTTGAATCAGGTTCTCCATCATTTTCCGACATGCACATTTGGCAAATTCCGACAGGTGTTAATTTAAAATAAACGTGATTATTTGCATGATATCCACATTTATTATGACAATATTTAGATCGTGTATTAATAAGATATAATGTGTCATACGCATTTGACTTCAAAATTCCGCGAATGTCTTCTACGCGATATCCTTGAACATGATTTTTAAAAAATTTTAAAATACTGTTTCTCTGAGAACTCTCATTTGGAAGCAAATTAAAATTACCAGATGCATCCGAAACAAAGTCTTCTTCCGTTTCTTCATACTCAGGAAGATTATAAAATGTGGTAAGATTTGTTTCGGAAGTTCTGATGCTAGTATCTTGAATTACCTTTAGCAGTTCAGAATTATAAATCTCATTGTATATCTCAGATGGCTTATTTCCAACGTAACAATTGCTGTAATTATAAACACGATTTTCATAGGTATATTTGCCGTCTGAATATGTACATTTGTCAGATCCAACAAGTCTCAGCCCATTTTTATCGTATACACATTTATCTATTATTTTATCCCATGATTCGTAGAAAGTTTCTGGTTTGCCAAAAATAGTTTTAATTGAGACTAATATATTCTCTCTTATTCTTAGAGCAATGGACTTATTAACTAAAATGTTTGGCCAATTAAAATGATATCCTTGTTTCATGTACTCGGTGTCTCCTTTTTTAATCTTTTTTGAACCACCGGCTTTTGTTATAATACATTTCAAATTGTTGTTTTTATATATACTCGCCATAATATTTTGTACACATATAATGTAATCATCTATATTTACAATTTCAGTAGAAAGAATGTCAAAATCTATAAAAAACCTAAATGTATCTGTTTTTTTTTCTACTATACAATTTTTAAATCCTATATATTTAACATACATCTGCTGAAATAGATCATGATCATTTGTTAAGTCGAGTTTCCCTCCGTTAAGCATATAATGTGTTACATTTCTAGTAGATACATCTTTAACAACTTTACCTGTAGAGAATAACCACATTCTTAGAGGATTTTTCTCCATTATAATTATATATATAATTTGTTTTTATATTATTTTTAAGGTTTGAACTTAATTGTAATGTCGTAATTATTAGTATATATACCTTTTACTGCACTCGGGGATAATACACAACGTTTCCCCTTTTTCTTAGCATTTATGGTTGTCATCATATCATTATCTATAAGTTCTATATTATTTAAGGTGTAATCAATTACTTTATTCTCTATAAACCATCTAAAAAAGTTTAATTGACCCACTGTAGTAACTATGTCTTTTTTTGATACATCTTCGTCTGATACATATGTTCGCCATTTAAACGTGTAAGGGTCTATAACAAGTCTTTTTTGTCTACAAAATGGGTCGAAAAATTTTTTAGAATAAGCCTTTAATTGATTTTTATAATCAAGATATATATTAAAATAAATAGTTTCGGTATTAGATTGTAATGGATAAGTTATGTTATATTTTTTTGAGTAATTGGTGACCAACCAATCTAATAACCTCAGAGAAAGAGGTGTTTTCTGATTTATTATATCACCAAATAGTTCCAGTTTATTTTTATAAAAGCTGATTAAAAAATTAATTAAAGTTATCTCTTTGCTATTAAAAGACATAATATACAATATATATAAAAGTTAATCTTTAAATAAATTTAAAGCAATATTACAATAATACATATTATGACGACTGAGATAATAAACGAAAACTTTAAGAAACAAATTATTTTTTTATTAAACAATCATTGGACTGGGAAGCATGATATGTATTTCCCTCTTCAAAATGCCGTAAATATAGAACGAAAGCATATTATCAAACTTTTTAAATATAAATATGTATTTTATAAAAAAGATACTGTAAACACAAAAAGAGCCATACTTTTTTTATTTAAAACATCTTCTGGAGATAATATATCCGTAGTAATCTTCAAAGATTTGAGTATATACCGGATACCATTAGAAACTCTTGAAGAGTATTACAATGGTAGCATTTTCGAAATTTCTTATACATCTGATTGTATTACAATTTACGACGCATTTTTGATTTCTGGTAATAAAATAAATTATCAGCCTTTTAAAGAACGCATTTCTGATGTCGAAATGATGATAAATAATTCATCTAGTATTCATTTCAATTTAATGATGTTATCATTTTCTGAAGACATTAAAACCTTTACGGAAATCACATGTGATGAAGAACTTTTTATACTACCGATGTATCTTCCCATTTTAACCGGTCTTAATTTTTCATTTTTTAAATGGAAACCTGTTGAAAAAATTGCATACTATCTACAGGTAGTTGAAGAAGAAAACGATTTAATTTTAATGTCCTCTAATTTTAAAAAACTTATTAAATTCGCGAGGATTTATAATGAAAATTCTAATGGCAATGAATATATAAAACAAATTAAAAATTTTAAAAATTACATGAATAATTGTATTATTGAATTTAATGTTAAATTTCCCGAGGGAAAAATTTTAATTACAAGAGTAAATCCCGATAAAATTTACCCTACGAGTATTAGACTAATAGAAAAAGTTTTATTTATTAAACACGAGAATATTAAATTTGAAGAACTATGTATTTAAACGATTATTCTTTGAACGCAATGACTAAATCAATAAATTAATAAATTGACACTTAATTTTAATGTATTAATTTATTAATTAATGTTTTAATGTTTTAACGTTTTAACGTTTTAACGTTTTAATGTCTACGCGCGACGGCGGCGAGGTCCGACGAGGCGGCAGCGATTTCTGCGCAAGATTTTGCCCTTCTTGAGGCAACGGCGGCGCTTGCGAGCATATGCGCGCGCACGCACGGCAGACTTTGTCATCTTAAGACGTGTACCCTTCCGGACGCCGCGACGACCGAAACGAGTCGACGACTTCTTGCGAAGAAGCTTAGGGGAGACATAGACACGGTAGGTCTTGCCATTCTTGGTGCGCTTGTAATAGAGTCCACCATTGCAACCCTTATACACCTTGCGCTTCTTACCTCCTATCATTACGCGCGCCTTGGACGAAACCTTGCGAACACGACGGCCTTTAGTGGTCTTACGACCCCTACACTTCTTCTTCTTACCAAAAAAAAGTTCGAGCATTCCCATTATTAATATTTAATATATAGAATAGAAAAAAAAAATTTTTAAATTACAATTTTAATAAATTTAGAAATTATATTTTCTTTTATTTCTTTATCATTTAAAAAGGTAATAATTTTCTCCTTATCGCATTTTATTTTATTGAATTCGCTTGGGACAATGTAGTTAAATTCTGTAAATATCTCTCGAGATACTTTGAAATCAAAATTATCATACTTTTTATTTATTACATTGAGAACTTCTTCAATACATTTATGTTTTCTAATAAGATTAAAAGATGTAACTGGTCCTACCTGGGGTATTGGCTCAGTATAATCGCATCCCGAAAGTATACAAAAGTCTATAAAAGATTTCATATCCATACCAAATTTAGATAATATAATGTCAGTGTCTATCTCAGTGATATATCTAGATATACCTGTTTTAAGAATTTTTTTACACCCAAATGTCGTAGCGTCAGTGTCATCTGTGATTGTATAATCAACAAGTCCGTTTTTTTGCAAAAATGCACAATATTTTTCGGCATCTTCAGGGGCTGTGCAATAAGGTATCCCAGACAACTCGAGAAAATATTTACATTCTTCTACGTCTTTTTTTTTAATTACGATCAATTGGGATGTTATTTTTTCTATTTCATCTTTTATAATTTTTTCTTCATCATTTGTTTCAGGAATTTTTTTTCTCAATTCTTCGATACGAATGTACATTTTTTCTTTATTTGCATGACGCTTTGCAAGCACAGTTTTTTTTGCTTCGGGGGGTACACCATCGAATATAAATACTGGAAGTATTCCATTCGTTAAATAATACTTAATTCTATTTGCTATACCAATAATATGCGAATTCTGTGCCCGAGAAGCATATTTAAATTTATAAAGTAGAATGCTACAATCGATAGCTACTTTAGAACCTTTATAAAAAATGATTTCTTTCTCTGAAACAGCATCTGGTGCGTATTTTTTAATAAGATTATTCAGACCTCTGATTCCCATCTGGATTCTAAATTAGTATAAATTTATTTTTTAAATTGAAATATTTTCTGTAAAATTATACATCTCTTATAACTAGTCCTTGAGGAATACATACACATTCTAAATCCGAGTCGTCAGACTCTCGTAAATCAAGAACTCTCTTTGGGGGTTTCGGAGGTTTATATTTTGGATGATTTTTAATATCATTTTCGCGATAATATTCTACATCTTTCCAGAATTTTTCCAATATTGACAAATTTTTATTTAACCATTCATTATCAATTTTGACCCTTACCACATTCATAATATCGGGTGGTTTATATTCTATGAAATCGGCTTCTTCAATATTACAAATAAACATATTCAATTGAACCTGTGGATAATAATACTCCGGGATGTATCCAAATTTAATTATTCTCTTATAGGGACATTTTACTTCTAGTAAAATAGGTTTATGCATTCTATCTTTAGAGATTGAAATACCATCCGGTGAACCCGCGAGCCAATAATAATCTTTACTATTGTGAACATCTTCATGAGCGATAAGACCAAACTCAAAATTATCCTGACCCGTAAGTTTACAATACTTTTCGATAGCCTCATCTTCGTATTTTTGACCATGTTGCGTTGCGATGTTGCCTACAAAAGGTTTTGGATCATAACCGCATTTCTTAAAAAGAACTTCATGGGGTCTTTGATAAGGGTTGAGACCAAGTACTGTACCAGCATCTGAACTCGTTAGTTTTCCTTCTCTTTGTTTGAACCATGCATCAGAGCGTTGTTCATACTGTGGTATAGATTTCAATTTATCTATCTTATCCATATATATAAATTATAATCTATGACTTTAAATAATATTATTGGCCTTATTTCAACTTTTTAACAGTAACACTCACGGCATTTTTCTTTCTTAATTTTTTAGGATCTTCGTCTACATTTTCTTTTGTTTTATTTTTATCGTATTTTTTATTACAATATTCCCATAATTCTTTTGAACCTATTCTAAATTTTCTATTCGGTTTTGCTCTGTACCAATAAACACAGTCTTGTATATTATTACTTTTAGAAGTATTATCCAGAACAAGACAATCATAACCTTCTGTACACGCATTTAAAACATCTTGAAAGACGCTAAATTGAGGAAAAATACCAAAAAAATTTTTGTATAATTTTTCTTGATTTTGAATAATATTTTCTCTTAGAATAAAAACATAATCTATATTTGCTCGAAGATCGGGAGGTAAGTCCATACAATATTGCATCGTTAACATAAATGTTATTCTCCAGTGCCTGCCATTCATGAATATACCCCGAATATTAGTATCTCTAATCATACGTTTGTCATACATACAGTCGTCTAAAAGTAAAAAAACGTCGTTATCTCTCTTTAGATCTTTTCCATTTATAGTCTTTTTTTGACGAGTAATTACTTGTTGAACAACTTCAGGCTTATATTCAGAATGTATAAGTAAATCTGGTATAAAACTTGAATAAAAAGCATTACCGTCTTCTGTAGCAGATATAGCAACACCGGCATTAATTTTACGCATATGATATAAAATATCGGCAACTAATGTACTTTTTCCTGTTCCTCTTTTCCCTATGAACACGCATGTAGCGGGACCCGAACCACTTGTACGTCGTTCTTCTATTTTTTTTGGATTAAACTTTGATAGACTAATCGACATGTATACTTTATAAATTTATTTTATTATTTAATTTAGTCCCAGTAATTTTCTTTTAATAATGTATCACTTTCTAATGTCGCATATGAATAAATTAAACTTGAAAATATTCCTAATATGAATGAAATGAAAATTTTACCAAATGTGCTCATATTTTCATCGTTTGGGTCAGCATAATTAATACCTGTAAATATTATACCCGCTATAAGTAATATTATCAATATTATAGTTAAATCGACTCTATAAAAATCTAATACTGTCATTTATTTTAGGTTAGTGTTATATAATATAATTATTATATTTATTCAACTTAAAAATAAAATAAATACTATTCATATAATGGGAGTCACGGTTGGAACCAATTCTATTCTTAAGAACATATTGAATATGGACTTTGGAGAACTAATAGTATTTATTAAGTTTGGTACCGATTGGTGCATACCATGTGGAGAACTTGATAAAATTGTTGTAAATATTCCAAATAGCATGGTGTATCATGTAAACCTCGACAATGATGAATTTGAAAATGCAATGGAGGAATATAATTTCAAAACTATACCATATACAATTATGAAGTATAAAAAAGATACTCGAAATTTTGCTGGTGTCATCACTACAGAACAAGTAAATAAACTGATTAATGATATAAAAAATTAACTATGCATGAATATCAATACAAAAATATTACAAAAAATTATCCGGTTTAAAAAAATATTATATATCTAAACCAGATAGTTTAACATGTCCGAAAAATTCAAAAGGTACACCCAGGTTGAACATATTTTAGCAAGGCCTGGTATGTATCTTGGCGATATAAAATGTGTAAACTCTGAAGCATGGAAAATAGAAGATGAAAAATTAGTACAAACTGCGTGTAATTACAATCCCGGGATATATAAACTATTCGACGAAATTATCACCAATGCATCAGATGAGGTAGAAAGAAATCCTAATGTTAAAAATATAAAAGTAGAAATATCTCAGGAGCAAATTAGCGTCTTTAATGATTCGGGTATTCCAATTGAGATACATTCAGAATACAATGTCTACATTCCAGAACTTATTTTTGGGAATTTACTGACATCTACAAATTTTGACGATGCACAAAAAAGAACAACTGGCGGCCTCAATGGTCTAGGAGCAAAACTTGTAAATGTATTTTCGACAGAATTTACAGTTGAGACTGTCTATTCAGGTAAAAAATACACACAGACCTTCCAATGTAATATGTCTAAGAAGAATAAACCAGTGTTAACCAATACAAAAAAGGACAATTACACTAAAATATCATTTAAACCTGATTATGCCCGCTTTGGAATCTCGCAAATGTCTCACGACACCATTTGCATATTAACTAAGCGTGTATACGACATCTGTGCAATTACGCCGAACAATGTAATTGTCCAACTCAATGGGAAAAAATTGAACATCAAAAACTTCTCTGATTACATTTCAATGTACATTGGAGACAAAAAAACTGTGCCCAGAATAATAAGCGAACAAAATAGGTGGCAAGTAGCATTTAGTCCAAGCAACGAATTCAAGTGTATTTCTTTTGTAAACGGAATTTCAACTACAGACGGAGGAACTCACGTAGAACACGTTGTATTTCCGCTTGTTAAAAAACTAACAGAAATTATTCAAGAAAAACATAAGAATGTCACTATCAAACCAAATTACATCAGAGAAAACATTTTCGTATTTATCAACTGTAAAATTGAAAATCCTGTATTTTCATCACAAACAAAGGAAAAAAATATAACCAAAGCATCAGACTTTGGTAGCAAATTTAATTTGACGGATGAGATTGTTAAAAGTGTTCTAAAACTCGGTATTATCGATAACATTCTTGCTCTTGCAGAAGCCAAGGAAAAGAAAAATATTTCAAAAACAGATGGAAAGAAAACTAACAGAGTTATTATTCCAAAATTAGATGACGCCAATAAGGCAGGAACAAAAGAATCTAAGATGTGTACAATTATCTTTACAGAGGGAGACTCAGCAAAAACGACGGCTATATCTGGACTTTCAGTTGTTGGCCGCGACTATTACGGCGCTTTCCCTCTTAAGGGTAAGATGCTAAATACACGAACTGCCACTTATTCACAGATTGCAGGAAATACTGAAATAAACAATATCAAACAGATTCTTGGTCTACAAACGGGTAAAAAATATAAATCTTCTTCAGAACTAAGATATGGCAGAATTCTTATTATGACCGATGCCGATACAGATGGATTTCATATTAAAAGTCTTCTAGTTAACTTTATAAGTCATGGATGGCCAGAACTTCTTAAAGAAGACTTCATAAGTTCTTTGGTAACACCCGTTATCAAACTCACTAAAAGAAACCAGGTAATCCCTTTTTACAATCTAAATGACTACAAAGAGTGGAAAAAGACTAATAATGTCGCAAACTTTAAAGTAAAATATTACAAGGGTCTTGGTACGAGCACTCAACAAGAGGCTAAAGAATACTTTAAATCTATGAAAACTCTCGATTACAAAATTAATACAGCGGAAGACTCGAAATCTTTAACATTGGCTTTTACAAAGACAGAAGCCGATGCACGTAAAAAATGGATCTTAGAAAGTATTAAGTGTCCAAAAAGCATCGATTATAATATTAAGGATGTTTCGGTAAAAGATCTTATCGATAAAGAGCTCGTACTATTTTCTATTAGCGATAATATCAGAAGCATCCCAAGTCTTATTGACGGGATGAAACCTTCTCAGAGAAAAATTATATATGCCTGTATCAAAAGAAATTTGTATTCAGAAATCAAAGTTTCTCAATTGTCTGGATATGTATCAGAAAAGACCAATTATCATCACGGAGAAAATAGCTTAATGGATACTATCATTTCTCTCTCTCAAAATTTCGTGGGTTCTAATAATATTAATTTACTCGAACCCGTTGGACAGTTTGGCACACGACTACTCGGGGGTAAAGACGCCTCTAGCCCGAGGTATATCTTCACACATTTATCCAAGGAATTCAAAAAACTTTTCAATGAAGAGGATAATGCCATATTAAACTATCTAGAAGAAGATGGAGACTTGATTGAACCATCGTTTTATGTCCCCACATTGCCTCTACTTCTTATTAACGGAGCGTGTGGTATCGGTACAGGGTTCTCGTGCGATGTTCCATGTTTCAATCCGGAAGACATTAAAAAAAGACTAATGGATCTCGTAATTGACGAAGACGCAGATATTCCGGAAATGACGCCATGGTATAAAGGTTTTAACGGAACTATTATAAAAACAGATACAAATAAATGGGTTACCCGAGGAAGATATACCGTAAAGGGTAATGTTATAAATGTAACCGAACTACCAATTGGAACATGGACAGACGATTATAAATCATTTCTAGATAAACTAGAAACCGATGGAACAATTTTTGGTTATATCAATGAATCTACAGAAACAATTGTAAACTTTACTATCAAATGTCCCCTAGAAAATGTTATAGAATGGACACAAAACAATGAAGTTTTAAAAAAACTAAAACTGATCTCACATTTATCGGCGAATAATATGTATGTATTCAATGAAAAAAATGAAATAGTTAAAATGGAATCGCCAGAAGAAATAATATTCCATTTCTGGAGAATCAGAAACGATTATTATATTAAAAGACAGCAATACATTTGCAATAAACTAAACAACGAACTAATTACATTAAATGCCAAAATAAAATTTGTTAATGAAATCATTGACGATAAAATAGTAGTCTTCAAACAAAAACTAAGTTCAATCATAGAACAATTGGAAACGGGTAAATACCCAAAAATTTCAGATTCATATGAATATCTTATAGGGATGAAAATCCATTCATTTTCTAGCGATACAATCGAAACACTCACTAAAGCGCGCGACAAATTAAATCAAGAATATATAAAGTATAAAAATTATTCCCTAAGGAATTTATGGGAAAACGATTTGTATTAAAATTAAAAAAAAAATATTATATTATATTAAATTAAATTAAATGAAAACTATTATATATGCTGTTGTAATAGCAATTGTCTCGTGGATGATTTTTGGTAGTATGAATGAATTAACTTCGGCCCACAATGAAGGTGGTTGCTGCGGTAACGACGAGTGTGGTAGAAGTGCCTTCACTAATGTGATCTGGTGGGCTAATCTAATGATTGCAATTATCGCTACAATTATCTCTCTTCACGGTGCCGCCAAGATGACACCCCAGGGGCGCGCTCTCCCCGATATCCCCTTCCTCCCAGTTTAATATAACAGGCGCATGATCGCTTGATAGGGGTATCCCTTCATTATTTTCACCAATATATTTTAAACACTTACTGGAAACATGATTAATATTCTTAGTGAAGAAATAATCAAGTCTCCATCCTTTGTTTCTATTTCTCATTCTAGACATTCCATTTTCCTTTACCTGCCGAGGGTCCCACCAAGTATAAACAATCTCACATTTCATCGTATCAATAAAATTTAAACTTTTTATATCTTCAATAAATTTATGTTCGTGTGGATATGTACCGGGTCCTGGTTTACATTTACTCTGATCAAAATGTGTCTCTGTCGCTACATTAAGATCCCCGCATAAAATTACCCTACCCGTGGTGTTATTTAAAAAATTATATAGTTTATCATTAAATTTAATCTTATTTTCATAATTTGTTCCGGAATTTGGAGCATATACTGTTATCAATGTTATATCATCAAATTTCATGATTATAATACGACCCTCGAGGTCTTCATATCCAGGAATCTGTGTTTCAAAAACGCATGAAATGCGTGTTTTGTAAAATATACACGTACCCGAATATCTATCGGATGCTCTGGCGCCATCTAATTTAGATTCATTAAAATACATTTTGTATCCGGGGATGTTTATTATACCAGACTTAAAAATAGAACAACGGGTTTCCTGTAGACAAATTATATCCGGATCATATTTAAGAAGAGAATCCATAGCACTACCATTAAGTGGACAAAGTTTGTCATCTTTCTTAAGTTTGCTTGAAATTAAGTCATTAAAAATACGAGAGCGCACTCCATTAACATTCCAGGTCACCACTTTCATTGAACTACTTAAATTAATCTATTAAATCTTTATTAGGATAAGAAGTTTTTTGTAATTAATTTATTACTCTGTAAAAACAAATTTTTTTCATCTGTATTATCTGTAAATAAAATTGGTCTCTGACCCTTTGGATTCCAAAGTTTGGTTATAAAATTATAAGCATCTTGCCATTGTTTACAATTATGTGCAAAAATACATATACAATGACATTTAGTCTTAAGAATATCCTCAATTTCGTGGATACATTTCAATAGATCAACATATGCATTCAGGGGTAAATCGTTATTTTTAGAAGTTTCTAGATTTATACATAATTTATAAATTTCGTTATTACTATGAATATTTTTCCATGTATTTTTAAAATAAATTAAAAATTCCTCAAATCCCTCGGAATTATAACCTTCATCAGATAATAAATTTACTGTAAACATTTCAGTTGTTTTGTTTAAAATTATTTTGATATATTCCCGGTTTAAAATATATATCTCGTCGTTCATTATAATATATTATGTATTATGTATTATATTTTATCTTTTTGATGCGCAAAATTACGTTTTTAAATCAATATTAAGATCTTAGTATTGTATTGTACTGTATTGCATTGTATCTATAGTCTTAATTAATGACATCAATTGAAAGTATCTGGAATGACATTGATACACTTGTAAATGAAAATGAAAATGAAAATGAAAATGATAATGAATTGTGTATGTGTTATCATTCAAATTTACAAATTGATCATAAACATGGTATTCAAATATGTCTAGATTGCGGAACTGTAATATTGTCTAAAATTTTTGAATGTTGCGAATGGAATACTTATAAACAGGATGATGGTTCTTTGTCTAATGCTTCACAAAGAGGAGATACTTATACATCCGATAATCCTTACGATAAAAACGGAACAATACCAGGATTTGCCGGCAAAAACTCGTTTATGATGAGAATGCATTACCAGCAGACTTTTAGTCATAAACAGAAAACATTCTGGAATATTTCAGAAAAGTTTCAGAATTATTGCACCCTATTAAAAATTCACCATTGTGTGTTGCCAGTTGCTAAAGATATGTGGCATATCTGCATGGAATCTGGGAAATTAACTAGGGCTTCTGTGAGAAATGGTCTTATAGCGTCATGTCTTTATTATGCCGGCGTTTATAAAAATCTTCCGATAGATAGACAATCTATAATAGATCTCGTGGATGGAACACAAAAAGGATTTCTTAAAGGAGAAAAAATATTCGTTGAAATTATGGAAAACACTGATCGATACAAACACATCGGGAAAGGAAAAATAAATATAATAGAAAATGATTCATTTGTTAAATATGTAAATAAATTAGATTTACCTTTTAAAACCTGCGATATATGCAACAATTATTACACAATGTATAAAGATAAACTAGATTCAGTGACGCCTAAATCGGCTACCGCTGGAATTCTATTTTACGTGATTAAAAATAACTTACAACTCAAAACTCCTAGCAAATCTATGGTATCAAGAGAAACAAGTGTTTGTATTCCTACGATAAATAAAGTGATTGCAATTTTAGAAAAGATTTAAAAAAATAAATTATAAATTGTAAATTACATACTACACAATGCTACTCTACGCCGGATTTAATATGCTATTTGGAAACTCTATAGTGTCTAAATTTACACCTCGGTGTAATATATATTGCGAAGAAGATTTAAATCTTTCATTAATTCCTCCTTCGGGGGGAGAATTAAAACTTTTAACTAATTTAAATGCAGAAAGTTGGTCTTATAACTGGATAATGATGATATCATCTGATAATACAGGTGAATATGATGAACACTATTACATGGATCTGTTTAATATGAGGGGATTGGCGAATATGTACACATCTGAAAAATACTTCTACATGGGATTTTTCCCGGATGGCAAATTTTGTAACAACGGTCCTAAGTATATCGGACTTTTTGAATTAGATTACATCAATAGAGTTCTTGATACGAAAATAATAGTAGAAAATCCTCATTACATCGATGACGATTCTACCTTTCATAAATTCAGAGACGCGGTTAAAAAAATAAGCGATAAATCACACGTAACACTCAATTATATGGGACTAAATAGACCGGGACAAATAAGATTTTATTATTTATGGAATTTAAATTAAAATATATAGTTATGATAAATATGAAACCCATTGATTTAGATTTGTATGAATTATATAAATCTCGTAAAGATGGCCTAAACCTTGTAAACGCTCGAGCGTTTTATGTTTTGTTAAGGATATTATTGGCCTGTGATGTAGTACATGATTTTATTAAGCCCCGCGGGGGGCAGGGACAGGCATTGTGGAAAACACATCTTGGTGATGATCAAGGTCATCGCGCTTATAAAGAGCATTTTCTTAAAGTTAACGCTGAAAGAATAATAAAAGATTGTCGTGAAGTCGCCGAGAATGAATTACTAGATGTGCTCCACAAATTAACTGTTAAAAAGACCGGCGATCTGACACGACAAATAATGAATTTATTCACAACTGAGGAAATAGCAAAAAAAACTGCAGATGGAATACATGTTTTATTAGGATTAACAGAGCAAAATATACAGGACGCCATGCTTAGAAGTCGCCCATGTGATGATTTTAACGTTTTGGATCTAATAAGAGCTCTAGACATTGTTAAATCATCCGGAAAACGACACAGTGCTTCTACGAAATACAACATAACCATAGACACCACAAGCGATAAAACAAACTTAACACCATTTTTTTCTGAGTTAATGAACCGTGCTTATAAAAAACGCAATAGTTGTAGCGAGTCAAACGAAATTAATATTGTTAATAGTTATGCTACTCAATATGATTCATCCAATGACGACGCTTTGACTAAAATATTTACCAGCTTAGGTCTTTCAAGGGGGGACTTTGATAGCTCTGATCTAGATTTTGATATAAAATGCGGAGACATGTCCGTGTTTAACGGATCGTTAAAAAAAGAAGACGGCAAAGTAAAATTAACTATAAATAGTTATTTTAAAGAAAAGTTATCGCCATCAATGAAAAGAGGTTCAGATTCTGCAGAGAGTGTTAACGGTATTACCAAAGATATGCTAATCTCATATAAATCTCTTTCCGCCCCCCCTGGAGAGTTTTTTAACTTAACCATTTTTAAAACTATGGGAGATTTTTTACAGATAATGACACATTTACATCTATCGCAGAAGTTTAAAAATGATATTAACGTATTTATAACGTTCGACATCTTATGTGCAAAAATAGCAGGGATTTTAGATAAGAATGTATTTTATGAGAAAAAATTTATACAAGATGCAGATAAAATTTCTGGTGGATTGTATACATTTTTTACCGAAACTGCAAGAGATGAAAGAACATCGGCATTGAGTCTCATGGATATGTCCGCTGCTCCAAGAGGACCAGAATCCTTGAGGTGGTTAGTAGATGACACCGAAATGTCGGACTGGCTGCCGCCAATGTACAACTTTGTATCCCCAGACGGAAATTCAGGGGGCACAAAAAGAAGTCGTACTAGATTTGGCAAAAAGAAACCAAAAGTTAAAAATTTACCTAATAAAGCACTTATGACTAAATTAAAGAGCATCGGTATTAAAATTACTAGAAAACGAGGAAAGCGTAGAGTATATCTTTCGCGCCCTGAACTAATTAAAAAAGCAACCGCTTTTAGAAAATTACAACTTCGTGCTAAAAATCTTAAAATCCGTATTATGTATAAGAACAGGAAAGGCAAATACGTTTATAAAACAGCAAAAAGACTGACGTCTGACATTAAAAAGAAAATGAAAAAACCTGTTAAGAAATCTAATAAAAAACCTGTTAAGAAACAAATGAAGCAGAAGTTTGGATGACCCATGGCGGCACCGAGTCCCGAAGAAGAAAACAGAATGTTCTTCGGATGAGGTACGCGTAAATTATCTAGACAGTAAATTACTTACAACTACAACACATTTGTATCACAATAAAGATTCGATATGACAAAAATTGATCAAATCTTTTCGATTTTTTGAGAAAAAGAATCTAATTTAAAATGTTAATTTATATTAACGATGAGCGATTGTTTGCAATATTATTACGACAATCCAGAAGACGCAGAGAAATATAAATTATCATGTGATTATAAAAAATTTCCAGAATTTAACAATCCAGATGTATATACTCATTCCAGGATGCTAAACTTTATTAGAACTAATTATTCTTCGGAAGCGTTTCCCGAGGACTCTCCATTTGAATTTAAAGAAGATTACATAGATCTTTCAAATGATGACATATGTAAGGCAACTGATATGTCATTGGGTCCGCAGCAAAAATTCATGGGTCAACTTATGGGTCCTAATACAGACTTTAACAATACTCTAATTTTCCATGGTCTTGGTTCAGGTAAATCTTGTACTAGCATTGTTATAGCCGAAGCACTTAAAAATGCAACGAATGAAAGGGTAATATTCGCCGTTCCTGCTCCATTAGTCGATCAATATTATGAGGAAATTTCAGGGGAGATAAGAAACGGAAAGTTCTTTTCATGCCCTTCATTTTGTCTTGTTAAAAACGGGGGGAAATCAGAAAGAGACTTTTACATCTCGCAGCAGAATAATGCAATGCTTCTTGCAAAGATGAAAACTCTTCGTCGAGAGGAAGATAAACTAACAGAAATTGAAGAAACTGAAGAAATATATAACGAAAAAAAATTTAGAGATCAGCAAAACAAGGTTAATATTGAAAGGAAAAAGTACAACGATTATCAAAAAAAATTAAGAGATACGATAAGAAGAACATTTGACATAGTGTCTCATCAAACTTTTGTTCAGAGTGTATATCGCACGGATAAAAAAACTGGTAATATGACTCGCGGAGAAAGATTAAAAGAAGAATCGGCTTTATTTAGGAAAAATGGTCTACTTATTATAGACGAGATACAAAGACTCGTTTCTGCAGATGGAACTTTTTACAAAAAGTTATACAATTGCATAAAGTATTATTTTCATCCAAGATTAAAATTGGCTCTGATGTCTGCTACACCGGTTTACGACAATCCATATGAACTCGCTCTTACAATAAATCTACTTCGCCCACGGATACCTTTCCCATTAAATGCCGCAGACTTTTATAGAAATTTTATAGGATCCCGACTAAATGACGAATGTATCCAGAGTAAAGACCCGGGATTCCTTTCCGAAAACTCTTGTATTATAAATAAAGAATTAATGAGTTACATATGTTCCGGGTATGTCTCATATTTTAAAGGGGGTAATCCAAATGCTTATCCTTATAAAAGAATTATTACAATGGAACATGCTTTTTCTCAGCGGCACAAGCAGGAATATATCGAGGCTCTAAAATCTGATGTATCAAAAGATAAGAATTTCGAAAATGGACAGGACCAAACCAATGCATACGAAAATTTGCTTTTAGGTAACATGGCATCAGATTTAGAGGAAATTGTATCTGGAATGTATGTAACTACGCAACAATATTGTAATATTGCCCTGCCAAAACATGGTACAGAAATAAATAAAACATCGGAGGACAAAAAAAAATCGCTATCCATCTTTAAGGATATGATTAAATATCAGAATTTCACATCTGTAACTCAAGTCGTAGAGTACGTCAAGCAGTTTTCTGCTAAATTTGCTAGTATAATAGAATTGACTCTAAACACTTCTGGCCCGGTTTTTATATTCTCAAATTGGTTAACATACGGCGTCGAACCATTAAGTATAATTCTAGAGGCTTGCGGTTTGGGTAAATTCGGTTCAGACAAAACAGACAAAATGAAGTATTTTATTTGGAGTTCAGAAACAAAAACAAAAGATAAAGACGGAGTTCTTATTAACAGAGCAAGAAACACCTTCAATTCATTACAGAATGCAGATGGAAGTCTTTTAAAAGTCATATTAGGTACCCGTTCAGTTATGGAGGGTGTTTCTTTTAAAAATGTAAAACAGGTACATATTACAGATCCTTGGTGGAATGAATCCAGGATTGAACAAATTTTGGCACGCGCTTCTCGCTACTGCAGCCACTCTAATTTACCTTCTGATGAACAGTATGTGGATATTTACCGTCATTACAGTGTATTACCGTCAGATGGTAGCGACGCCGATGTAGCAAACATGCTTTTAGAAGTAAAAGGAAATTCTAGTTTTTGGGAATTGGATTCGCTTTCTATAGAACAACGAATGCTTATAACATCTTTAAAGAAAAATTCTATCAATAAAGACATTGAAATGCTTCTCAAGAATTGTTCTATAGACTCTGAGATTAATAAAAATGGTAATCTAATTCGTTTAGAAGAATACATCAGTCCAGTTTCTGGGGGGATGTATCAAATTTACTATAAAAATCCGTCAAATTTAAAAATGTATATTCGTGACGATATCCCAGAAACTGTAACATTTACACAAGTTTACTCAAGAGAATTTACTTATCCTAGAAAGGATTTAAGTTTAACATTTGCCGAAGCGGGCCCCGATGACAGTGGCGTACTTAAAATTTATGATGATGAACCTGAAATTATTGACGATGAAATGATAAACGGTGATTTAATCATGCGAGAGAATGTTGAACCTTGGAACTCAGATGTACCATTTGAGAATATTCCAGTCATCGGCGACCTCAAAGAAGAATTATCCCGTATTAAAAATAATTACGAATTGCTTCCGCAAATCCGAAAGTTCATGTTCAATGAACGAGGTACAGATCTGGTATCTTTCCCAGAGGATAAAAATTACACCCGGAAATTTGCCAATTTATCAAATTCAATAAGGGAATTGGCAAAACAAGACATCTCATCTGGTCTCAAAAAAGAAATAATTGAAAAATTTACAAAAAAATCTAAAAAACAAAAAATAAATGCGGCTGTATTGGAATTAGTTTATAAGTACAATGTTTATACTGAGGATCATATCGAGATGTTACTTGAAATAGGAGGAACAGACCCTCAAAGTATATTTGATACATTAAAAGAGGCCAAGTCTAAAAATTAAATTATAATGTATAAAAAAATAAAATAATTTATAATGTATATATAAAAATGAGTAGCGTTACGTCAAATTTTTTCGATGATAAGACGCCCGAATACATAATTAACTGGATGTTAGATAAATTAACAGAAGAACAGATTAAAACATGTCTTGACCAGGCTGGTATCCCTAACACCGATGCAATACGCCGCCCCGAAGAGCCCGTGTCACCAAAACCCACTTTTGTACCAGGGTCCCCAGGCGGATCGGGTTCGGGTTCGGGTTCCGACCCCGCTCCTCCAGTAACCATGGAACTTGATAGAATGAGACGTATGTGCGAAAACAGATTAGTTCTTATTGAAGACGTTTCAGGTGGTTCAGTTTCATATTATGAATTTGGTCCAGACGAAGGCGGAGACTTAAAATGGGGCTTTAAGCAGACTATCTCAATACAAAATTTTATTAGTAATATTTGCAATGAAGAGAAAAAATCTGGAGCAGACGAGATATTAGATCTTGACATTGAAGAAAAAAAAGAACTGGCACCAGGTCTTGTAATAAATGACCAAGTACCCCCTGCTGTTAAACAATTAGCATCAGACTATTATATACTCGGCCTACCACAGCCTTTACTCGTTGAATTATTAAACCCAGTTGAAGTTTCAGACCCTAGTACGACTATTGTATATGATCGAGAGATTTCAGATACAATTAAAATACAGTTAGATCTAGAGAAGTTCTTGGCTGACAAATATGGCGATATGTATGCCGCCGGAATGACTAAATTTCCAATATTTGTATATAAAGTAGATGACAAAAAAAAAATTTTTTACATTTCTTTAACTCTAAGAGATGATAACACATTTGGATTTTTAGAGAAAGTTGCTGGACCGGCTTTATTTATACCTAAAATTAAGAAGGAATTGAAAGAATTGATGATTAAGGTTACGGCGGCAGAATTAACAGGTTGGTCTAAACCAATTGATTACGCACAAGAAATAGATACAGCATTAAACAATTGGTCTAGTATAAATTCCGAGAACAGAGATACATACGATAAAATATTGGTAAACTATAACCCCGCTAGACTCGCGGAGATCAAACAATCCAGTATATCTTCTTTTGGCGAAATGATATACAAAGAAAATTATTCTGATGAACCAGAAATGAATACATATTTCTCGGGAGTCAAACCATCTCCAGTACGCCCCGACCCTTCATATAAAAATGCAAGGGATTTAGATATAGATGAGTTAAACGACCGTATGATAACTTTATTTGGAAAAGAATATGCGGAAACACATGAACCTGTTATAACCTATAATAAGTTTGGAGTAAGAACTGTTCAATATAGAAAAAGAACAGGTCCTAGACCTATATTAGACGCTAAGAAGTGGACACGCGAGGATGTGCCCGTATTTGACGAGTTTGGTACGGGTTCCGAAAATTTCGATTTATTTTGATTTTTTTTTACTTGGACCCTTTCGTCTAGATATCCCCGTTTTAGAAATTCCCCTTAAAATAGAATCTACATTTGGAGAAACATTAAAATCGTTAAATAAATTTGAAATCTGTTCTGCATCAAATCTGGTAGCCATTTGTAATAAAGTCTGTTCTTTTGACCAGACTTGATATGCATCATTATATTCTCTTATAAAATTTACAGTTGTTTTAGATAAATTATGTTGCCAAGATGCAGCGAAACTGTTCATATGTCCGTGAAAAGCATCCGGATCCGATATGTATTTTTTCATTTTTTGGATATATTGATTAGTATCGGGGTTAACTGTTATAGAATTTATTACATTAATAGCATAAGGTTCCATTTGTTTATATTAATGTAATATATTATATTAATTTATTAAGAAATATTAAAATCTGTAATATTTTTACTTTACCACCCGCCGAGTCTTAGCTGCATGTCCTGTATAAGTCAGTGACAGGCCTGCCAAGTTCGGTGGGCTGACATCACCCTTAGAGCATCCACAACCATTGTCTCCACCCGAGGAGACGGGATTAAACGTATAAAAGTCAAAGTCCCAACAGTTGTTGTTACACAACTGCCTGACAGTATCCTCATCCTGTTCCAAATGATCTGAGCCTCTCCACCCATTCATATTCCACCTGGTATTCGCTGGCCATCCATTTCGTGCGATGGGGAGAGAGGGTTGCGTCGGGTTTGGAGTGTAGGGTTGGGCGATCGGGCGAGAAGGCTGAACAGGTTCTTCATAGTCCGGGGGCATTACAGCGGCTTCAATGGATTCTCCGAGGTCTTGCGAATCTGTCATCGAAGATTCTCCGAGGTCTTGCGAATCTGTCATCGAAGATTCTCCGAGGTCTTGCGAATCTGTCATCGAAGATTCTCCGAGGTCTTGCGAATCTGTAGTTGAGGCAGGTTTTTTATATAAATATAATGTCAATGCAGCGCCTACAACTATTATTATCAGTAAAATGGCTAACAATTTTTTTTTCCTATCCATTCTTTTTTAATTAATATTACAATTTATTTTTTTTTAATGTTAATTAATTTAAAAATACATCCTTATACATCCTTATACATAGTGATGGATTCTCTTGAAATTTCATACATCGGATCAGCATGCGGAAAAAATAGTTATGAGCCTAGAAATAAAACAATTATGTTACTTCTATGCCGAGAATATCCCAAATTATTCAGGGATAAGATGATTCAGAATGGAAATATTCGGCCTCTAGAAGGGATGTCTTTAAAGAGACCAATTGAAGATTCTTATAAGATGTATTCGAATTCTGTTAACGACCCGAAAGATTTTAATTCAATTGAAAAAAAGGTAATCAACGAAATTAAGACAAAGACAATAGGTATAACCGATTCCGAAATTGAAACTGCTCAACACATTATAAGGGACAATCTCAAAAAAGATTGCGGGAAAAATACGGAAAAAATTGTAATTCAAAATTCTAAGTACACCAAGGGCAATAATAAATTATGGCATTATAGAGATTCTAACCACAATTGGAAACTTAAAGGTTTTCACGATGCCACGGATAAAGACATGATTATAGAAATTAAAACCAGGATGAAAAAAGAAAATATCAGGAAAAATGAATACGATCTATATCAACTATTTGGATACATGCTTGTTATGGGTAAAACAAGGGGGATGATATCCCAAACACATTCGGGAGAAATTTACAATAGTACTATAGAAAACGAATATGAATATGGAATTATAGACACCAATGAAGATAAATGGAACGAAAAATACATTAAATTTTATAAAGAATTAAATAATTTTTTCAAAGATGTCAATATGTATTCAACCAGAGATTTCGACATTTCAAATGTTATGAAAAATGGAAAGATTTATGCTGAATACGATATTCATGGAAAATTTCACAATGTAGATCCAAAATACGTAAATATATTCAAAGCTCTATAATACATTTTCCGTCATCGGTAATTCTTTTAACGATTACTTCTGGGTATTGAATTATTTCTAAAATTTCAATTGAAGAATTCTGTCCGAATGCTCGAGACGAATCAGTTTTAACATTTATTAAATTTTTACCTAAGACATCAAAGCAATTGCTTGAAACAATCTGAAGATCTATATGCTTAAAAAAATCGTAATTAAGTTTAGTTGTGACAGTGTTATACGTATTTGTTATAATATCAGGCTTATTTTTTCCAGATTGTAGCCATTGTGCTACATTTTCTTTATTTTTATACATTTCTTCCATAGAAGCCATTGGACATGTGGCTATATTAAAATTAGTAAATAATATTTTACCAAATTCCACAAACAACGGTCTTTTAGATAAGATTTTACCTCCGTCATTTCCCGGCTTCCAATATATATTTCTATTACAGTTAAAAATTTTTTTATACATGATGTTATCTTTTTTTTTAATGTATTGTTTCATAAAAGATAAGTCATTACCGTGATAATAACTTAATAATTCATGTTTACCCAATAAGGATATAACTCTACCGGAATACAATTTGGCCTTAGAATCAAAAAGATTTATTAATTTTATTAATTTAATTTCGTCGGGCGACATTATGTATTCTCTACTAAGAGGAGGACTCTTAGAACTCTTACCAGATAATGTATTGCCCATTTGGATAACGCATGTATCTTTTCCTATCCAATTGTTGTCTTTTACAACATTTGCCAGTTCTAACGATTTTAAAAGTACTTCTGAATCGCCTCGAAGGTCTCCGATGACTATTATTTTTTTGTTATCCATTTACAGTATACATTTATAGAATGTATTTTATTTACTTATTGAAAATTTCATTAAGTTTCTCCTCTTCTGGAAAACCAATTATATATTGATTATTATTGTAAATAATACTAGGGAAAAACTCGCCGACATTTTTCATAAGTGCCGTTGAACCTTCAATTATTGACGATCTCTCCTCCTTATCTAATTGAGAAAACTTTTCATCAAATGTAAATGTGCCATCATCATTCATTAAAATTTTAATGTATTCATTTTTTGCCGTCTCGAGATACGGATCTAATTTTTCACACCATGGACATCCTTTTTTAGATAATATTATTATTTTATTAGACCCGATATTTAATTGAAATGGTTCCTGTCTCTTCTCAATTTTAAAACTGTTAAAGGTTCTTTTAATGAAAAAAAGAATTAAACCCGTTATAAGAACAAACACCAGACTAATTAACAACATTTAAAATAATATATATATATTTTATTACAGTTTAAAACTCAAATTAGAATTAAAACAAATGTTAAATTGTAATAACATGAATGTACTTGTAGTATGCGATTCATCGTGGGATAATTTTGCCGAGATGTCTAGAAGACTTACATCTAATAATATAGATCCAACTCATAGAATAAATGTATTCTACGGGAAACAAATGAAACATATCAACGCACTTTGTAGTAAAAATATGTTACAAGTGTATAGAATATGTATAAACACCAAAACATTCGTCGAAGATCTTCGCATGCGCCTACAATCTACGAAATTTTGCATTATATTTCACAATTTCACGGAATATAATACTATAAGCGCCGTGATTATTAACATTTGCCAAGAAAATTGTATACCTTATTTTGTTTTTTCAGAGCACACCGATAATTTTTTTTACAACGGAGATTTAATGCATACACGATTTAAAAAATGTATATTAGATGTACAAGATATCTCAATGAGAGAAAATATCCAATATAAACCAGACTTCGAAATAACATTTCCTATAGAAATAAACACATTAAAAGATTATTCGCAGATAGTGCACAAATTAAGAACTTCTTATAAAAATATAGATGACACTAAAGTAAAAAGAAGTACATTATTTATTGATGAGAAATGTCATAAACAGTACAATTACATCGAATACATGGCCAGTAAGAAAAAATGGTTAAAAGAAGTTATACCAAAGTAACCGTTAATCCAGTTGTTTTTTAGCACTGTATATGCCGTTTTTATACATATCTATTATAAATTTAGATCGTAATGTATTTAAATTAAGATAAACATTTACATCGACTTTGTTATCTATATTTATTATATATGTGCTATTTGGGAGTTCACGGGTAAATATAGAACAAATTATTTGAAATGGATAGGATTTATCTTTATTATTTAATACTATACTGTAACCGCATATGTATATCTCCTTAGGGGGAGACCCGTATAAGTTTTTGCAACATCCATCAACATACAATTTATTGTTTATTTCTATAGGTTTAAATAAAAAAGGTATACTCATAGATGCCTTTAAAGCATCTTTTAGTTTAATATTGGGATGCGATTTATTACTGAAACACGTGTATTTATTATCTGTTATGCAAGTGGTGTATATATTAACATTCACTTCAGTTGCATCAGAAAACTGTTGTAAATTTATATCCGAATTGTATTTATCTGTCACCAAATTAATTAATGTATTTAAAAGTGAATCATCTATTAGTCCGTTTTGAATATTGGTAAAATCATATTTTACTATTTCTTCGAGTTTAATCTTTTGGAACATATTTATCATACGCAGAGGTTCTGTTCCAGAAATATAAAGTGTTCCTATTAATGCACCTATGCTAGTACAATATAAATTTTTAAGATCGAGCAATTTTTTTTGATGAATATACTCCAGTGCTCCAATAAAATGAACCCCTGAGTATCCACCTCCCCCTATGAAAAGATCATTCATTTAATCTAAAGAACAGTTTTTTTAATCAAAATATCTACGTATTTATCTTTGAATTTTAAGAGATAATTATAATTAGATTTCCATTCATTGCCGTGACCAACACCACTCGACATCGAGTGGGCTAATTCATGTAAAAGGGACTCTATTATATGTTCAGGTGGATAATATTTTCCATTATCGTCAAATAATTTAATCCCTATTTCTCGACCCTTATCATAATTCCATGCTAGAATATTATCGTCTTGTTCTATTAATTCCTTATAACTTGTATTTTGTAACTTCTTACGCAATAGATTGCCGCGGTTTGCTTCTATATCATAAGTTAAGTCTATAGAAATGACGCGAAGAGTGTCTAAGATTTCGGCCGCATGAATGTCACTGGCTCTGTAAGTCTTTCCAGATTTAGTCTTAAAAGATAAATTACATAATGTATAATTTGATAACAACAATACACAAAAAATTATAAATGGTATAATTAACCTTGACATTAATAATATGTTAGACAATATTTTATTTATTCTGGGAATAAAATCTTATGATGTATCTTTCCCCTTGGTATCCAAAAAAGACATATTTAGAGACGAAAGACATATTTTCCCGTATGAAAATTTTAAATTGATGCATAAACTTAATCTATTAAAACATAAACCAAATGTCGACGAATTTACAATAGGTATATTACCCTCTGTATCAATAGAAACGAATGCATATTCTAAAATTTTTTACATTTGTTACACGCTTTATTTCATTTTAGTTAATACATTATTATGGACTCAATGTGTTTATAATTTAAAATTATGGATCGACACGTCTGATATGCGCCATTTAGTATCTTTTTTAACTCACATTAATATACCATTGGTGCACATATGGTCTAAAAAGTATTTTATGTGTAATCATATGGAGAAAACGTTAAATTGTAAAAAATTTAAAACTATAATTATTACAGGATTTACGATAGTTTCTGTTCTAACAAATTTTATAGACATTTCAGCATTCAACAATGATTATATGTGGCCATCAGGTTTAACAAATAATGATTATATTTTCTATGCAATTATTATAATCGATTGGTTTTATTCAAGACTTCTTTGTTTTTTATTTTTATTTATAATTGTATTTATACTTAAGAAGCACATCTCGGAGATTGATAAACTGAAAGATGATTTAATGTCGCCCGAAGAATACTTTCTAGAGAACGCTTGTATAAATAATTTACTTATTAATATTTCGCATACAAAACATAGAATATCTAAAACTATACGTATATTAAATCCAATAATTTCGTTTACCGCATTTATAGGGGCAGCAAATTTATCTCTTTTTATAAGAACAATTTTGCCCGCCGATAACATTACTTCCAGCAATGTATTCGACAAAGTGATACCCTTTGACAGATATCTTTTTGTTTGTAATGTGATATACACTTTAATACAAATTTGTCTTTTATTTTACATATATTTATACGCAAGTAAAAGAGAATCTATACTAGATTATATCAAATCTTATACATTCGCTAAATCATTCTTATATAGACTACCAATCGATTCCTTAATTTCTAAGGAGACTAATATTGTAAACTTATCTACAACTTTTGATATTGCTAATTCAGTTGAGTGGTTAATACTATGCGATATCTTATCAAATAGATGGGTAGACTTCACTATTTTTGGAATATCGACGTCCGATGGAAAATTGATACTAAGGGGAATTACATTAGGCGGCGCGATATTATTTATCACAACATTTATTGCAAAATAATATTCAATTTAATACATTTTAAATACATTTAAATACAATACATATTATAACATATAATGGAAGCATTTGTTCGCTCAGAAAGTACATCCGAATTAAAACAAATTACTTTTCAAGTATTATCATGGGATGCGGCTGACGAAACTGATGACCCAGATTGCGAATGCCCGGACACTCGGTATTTCATTTACGCTTTTGGTGTAAATGAAAATTCAGAATCAGTATGTGTAAGGTTTGAAGGTTATAAACCTTATTTCTTTGCTCTTATTCCAGATAAATATCAAACATCTTTTGATAATTTCAAGAGAAAAGAAGTTGAAAAATACATCAGAAATAAACTTTTTAGAAATAAAGAAGATCTCGAAAGTGTAAGCGTTGTAACGCGTAAGAAGTACAAAGGATTTACTAATGAAAAAGAGTATAAATTTTTACGATTTGTGTGTAAAAATCTTACTACATTCAATAAAATCAAGTGGATTCTAAACCCAAAAGACACTCGTAGGCTACCCAAGATTTCATCGATAAGTGCAACTGATACTTTAAAGTTTGAATTGTATGAATCGAACATTGAACCTTATCTTCGGTTTACACACAAGGTAGATATTCAAATGGCTGGTTGGATAACCGTGAGTAAAATTTGTTCATTTCCAGATATGTCAAGATGTCAACACAGTTACACATCCAATTACAGTTGCGTTAAAAAATACGAATGTAATGACACGTGTAATCTTACACTCGGTGCCTGGGACATTGAGGCATTTTCACATTCGTCGAGGTATCTCGGTATAAATGAATTTCCAAATCCAGAAAAAGAACATGACATAATTACACAAATTGGAACAAGTCTTTATAAATTCAATACTAAAGAAAAACTTAAGCATGTGGTAACTATCAAAAGTCCGATAGACAATGACTGTGATCCAGTAGAAGGTATTATCATCGAAACATACAACAGTGAAAAAGAACTCATCGAAGGCTGGGTTAAATTCATTCTAAAGACTGACCCAGATATCTTAGTTCAATACAATGGATACGGTTTCGATTGGAAATACCTAATTGCGCGCGCAAAAGTTCTAGGTATCGAGTATGTATTGGAAAATTTGAGTAGGATTACAGATAAGCCCGCGATTAAACAAGAAGATCAATTGAACACTTCCGCATACGGAGACAACACAATGGTTTATCTTAAGACATTTGGCATAACACAATTTGATATGATGTTTATAATCAAAAAAGAGCACAAATTGGAATCTTATAAATTGAATTCGGTTGCCGAACACTTCACAGGTGATAAGAAAGATGACCTTTCGCCAACAGATCTTTTTCATTACAATACATCCACCAAAGACAAGATTGCTCTAGTCGTAAAGTATTGCGCACAGGACACTTGGCTACTTATCGATCTTATGCTTAAACTTCGAATTATGACAAATATGATTGGTATGTCTAATATTACTATGGTTCCGATGCAATACATCGAGTTGCGAGGCCAGCAAATTCGTGTTCATACCCAGATCGCCTATGAAACAAAGAAAGAAGGATATCTAATTCCCGCATTAGATTACAAACCAAAAGACGACACCGCAGACGAAGATGAAAAGTTTACCGGAGCAACAGTTCTTAGTGCTACACCCGGTGCACATTTTGAACCTATAGCCGGTCTCGATTTCGCAAGTCTGTATCCAAGTATTATGATTGCTCACAATTATGACTATGCTACGATAGTTGAAGACCCGGAATTTGATAACCTCCCAGGTGTTGAATACTTCGACATGAATTGGGATGAAGATGAAACCGACGACGATGGTAATGAAATCAAGAGAAACGTGAATGTAAGATTTGTTCAAAATCGAACAGGTATCATGCCAATGATTCTTTCTCGACTTTGGAAAGAACGTAAGGCTATTCGAAAACAAATGAAAACACTGTCGCCAGATGAAAATCTTTATGCAGTTCTTAATGGCGTACAATTGGCTATTAAAGTTTCTATGAATAGCATCTATGGGTTTACTGGTGCAAAGTATGGACGACTTCCAAACAAACGAATCGCCGCGGCTGTAACAGCGTGTGGACGTGAAATGATTGCTCACAGTAAGAAGTGTGCCGAAGAATGGTACGACTGTGATGTAGTATATGGAGACACGGATTCCATTTATGTAAAGTTTAAAAGCGACTTAAAAGGTCAAGATCATATGAATTATGTATTCAAAGTAGCGCCAGAATGCGCGGACCGTATTTCGGCTACATTTAAGAAACCCATTGATCTTGAATTTGAAAAGGTTATGTATCCATTCATTTTATTTTCTAAAAAGAGATATGCAAGTCTATTCTGGACTAATCCAATAAATTACGATTACATTGACTACAAGGGTATTCAAGTTGTTCGCAGAGACAATTGTGAATACGTACGAGAAAACTCAAAGAAAATTTTTGAATACATTCTAAAGAATGACAAAGTTCTAAATTACGAGTTCGATACAGTAGAAGAAGTAATTGAAACGTCTAAGGAATACGCCAGAGAAAAGATTCGTAAACTAGTTAACTCAGAAGTTCCAATGAAACAATTAATGTTATCAAAGAGTTTGCGCACTGGATATGCCTTTGACAACAAGGCAGTTTGTACGATGTGCGACAAGACTTATTACGAACTGAATGTAGTTGGAAAAAAAGAAATGAACATAACTAATGTTCACACGCTTAAAAATAAAAATAAGTCTCACATCCTCGAGTTTATAGAAACAGAACACATTTGTCCGAGTTGTAAGAATGAGTGCCTGTTCAAAAGGTGTCCTGCTAATATTCCACACGTGGCTCTTGCTCGAAAGAGACAAGAAAGAGACAAGATGGACATTGTAGCATCGGGCGATCGCGTTCCTTATGTATTCGCGACTTATCAAAGCACTAAACAATTTGAAAAAGTAGAAGATCCAGATTACATTATCAAAAATGGTATACCGATTGATTACATTTATTACTTCGAACATCAGTTTAAGTCTGCCATTCAGACTATATTTGAACCTATGATGGAAGACGTAACGGAACTTTGGAAGGATCTAATTCCTGAAAAAGTTAAAAAGATTCGAAAAAAGAAAACCGCTTAAAAATAAAATGCATACAGATGTATAGAATGTGCGATCTCGAACAGAGCATTCAAAATATTGAAGGTCTGGAGTTCTTATCTAATATTAAATCATCTAGTGTAGATCTTGTCCTCACAGACCCTCCTTATATTATATCTAAAGACTCTGGAATGAATTCGCATTACAATAAATGCGAGTCAAACGAAAAAAACGGAATTGAAAGGGTTAAAACACAGGAAGAATGGGAAATCTATTCTTCGACAAACGGTATCCACGAAAAATATAAGGATAATTATATAAAATATGGAACGATATACGGCAAAAAATACTGTGTTAAAACTGATTACGGAAATTGGGATTCAGATTTCACATTAGACATCTTAGATTCATTTATAAAAGAATACTATAGGGTATTAAAGGATAATGGTAGTATTATAATTTTTTTTGACATTTGGAAAATTTCACAGTTGAAAGAACTTCTTGAAAAACACAAATTCAAACAAATTAGATTCATAGAATGGATTAAAACAAATCCGCAACCTTTAAATAGCAAAGTTAACTATTTGACAAATTGTAGAGAAATAGCCCTCACCGCCGTCAAAAAATCAAAACCGATATTTAATTCTCAATATGACAACGGAACGTATTTTTATCCACTCCAAGGAGGTAAAAACAGAATACATCCAACCCAAAAAAGCCTAAAACTTTTCGAAGAATTAATTTTAAAACATACAAACGAAGGAGATACAGTAATTGATACATTTTTAGGAGGAGGAACTACCGCAATTGCTTGTAAAAATACTAAAAGAAATTTTAAAGGAACTGAACTTAACAGAGAGTATTATGATAAAGTGATCAAGATTCTTAATCCCGAACTTTCACTGAGCGACCTGAGTTTAGAATAGTTTTTTAATATCAAAATATTCTTGGAAGGCGACAAAAATCCCAGTTTTATTCAAAGAATTTGAGTTAAAATTAAATCTAGTAACTATATTTACACGGTCAGAGGAGTGAAATTGTATTTCTGCTATACTTATTCCGTTATATTTAATAGTATTAGAGTTGTCCCAGTTTTCCAATTTTTTTGTGAATGTTATATTTTTCTTTTCTACGTTTAATTTTTTAATAGGAGTTATCCAATAACATTCGTATACGTCCTCTATAAAATAACATATAGGTTCGTTAAATAAAAAATTATATTGTTCTATTATATATGTATCAATATTTTCCATTATCCATGATTTAAATTGAGACCTATTATAAGTTATAGGTAAATTAAAGTGATTTATCAAAGTTTTCATTGAACCTTGACCTATAACCTCAGCTGCTTGTTTTTGATTCGCTATTCTTTTAGCAGTTTTTGCGTGAAATTTAAATTTACCATCTTTCGAAGTAAAATCATATCTAGCCTGTTTAGCAGCAGTGTGTATCATATTAGTACCTGTAAAATTGTTTAACTGAAATTTAGAATATTTTAGTGTATTGGCTATTTCTTCGGCTTTAGGAATTTCATATTTAAATTTTCCATCATAAGGAGCGTTGTAATATATACATAATGCGTATTCAAATACCAGTCCAGTATCTTCTGTTTTGATTTTTGAGGGTTTAAGCAATTTACGTAAGTCTCCTATCCTGTACTTCAGAACAGGGTTTGTTAGATTTTTTAATACATCTATATGAGTATAATAAAAACTCTCCGCTTGTTTACTAGCAAACTTAGGAGAATTACTCAAAGAACAAGCAATTAATTCTTCCTTTGACATCTTTCGCAAATACGGTTCGTATTTTTCTCTCTTGTTCATTTATATTACTAAATTTAATTATTTTTTGTAATAAATCTCATTACTTTTCGGGTATAAAGAAAATTGCAGAAAAATAATAAATTTAAAAGAATAAATTATAGATAATTATAACCAGACAATTATGGCTACTCTTGACCAGAAATTCGAGGCTTTTCGCGCTAAGTACGACCTCACCGA
>Ga0206682_10000857_pt1 | contig 31654 bp, 18 predicted proteins | sample M240m12015metaG_FD_155444 | JGI IMG/M metagenome (GOLD analysis project Ga0206682, IMG submission 155444) | Ammonia-oxidizing marine archaeal communities from Monterey Bay, California, United States - M2 40m 12015 | ecosystem: Environmental > Aquatic > Marine > Intertidal zone | place: USA...
GGTTGAATTCAGATTCGCCGACAGCGATTCCGCGGTCTCTTGATCGCGCTCCATCACTCTGAAGGCGCGCGCGACGGTGCCGCTTGCTTACGCTGATGTCCTCGACGAAAGTCCGGCGTAAAGACTTGTCAAGTTCAGCGTAAAGAGCATCGCCGCGGCGACAAGTGGCGACGACGACGCGATCTGCCCGCATCCTCGGAAAACCGGACGGAGTTCGCTAAACCCTAGCAAAAATCGAGTTTTAGAAAGGGGCCGTTTATAACACGTCCTATTAATCGGCAAACGACACGTCGAGTTGCTTGAATAATCTTTCTTTTCGTCGAGGCGGGACGCGAGGGACAACCATGGATCTCGCGGAGCGCCGACGCGCGACGGCGTCGTACGCGCTGTGACATTCGATCGCGATGCTCGCTGCGAACTTTACGCGCACGCGAAACAGACGCCGCGAATGGAGGAAACGAACGCGCGGCGCGCGACGCGAGCGCCGCCGCGACGCGCGCACAGCGCCGCGCTCGCGACGTTGGCGGCGCGGAAACTCAACGTAGAGTGTTGACGATCAAACCGGCGCGCGTTATGCGCGGTACCACTGGTGGTCTTTCTCTTGGTCGCACCGCCGAAACCCGACGAGGCTTGGACGCCGCAATCGCCGATGATGACGTCCGCCGCCGTCTCGCCGCCGCGCGAGCCGACGGATTCGATCGCCTTCACCACGCTCATTCCCTCGATCACTTGGCCAAACACCGTGTGCTTGCCGTTTAAAAACGGCGTCGCCACGGTGCAGATGAAAAATTGCGACCCATTCGTGTTCGGTCCAGCGTTCGCCATCGACAAAATCCCCGGTCCCTCGTGCTTGAGCGTAAAGTTTTCATCCGGGAAATTTCTTCCGTAAATCGACCGTCCGCCCGTGCCGTTATCCGCGGTGAAGTCCCCGCCCTGGCACATGAAGGACGGAATCACGCGATGAAACCGCGAGCCGACGTATCCCTCGCCCTCGGGCTTTTCGCACAAAACCTTGAAATTTTCCGCCGTCTTCGGCGTCGCGTCCGACCGCAGCTCGAACACGATTCGCCCGAGTTTCGTCGCCCGCGCCCCGCGTCCGATCTGCATGTCAAAGTACACCTTGGGCGTATCCTGCGTTCCGTTCGCGTCGCCTCGTCGTCAGTCATCGCTCGCGCGCGCGTCGACGTTCGCGTCGTCATCGCCACGTCAGCGCGATCGCATCCGTCCGCGCGCTTCGCCTCGCGCTCGCGCGCGCACCTCTCTCGCCGGTCCGAGCGGCGGGTCGTGCGCCACGGGTTGTTTCGCCATCGCCGCGACGTCGTCGGCGCTCATGGAGCTCGCGCTCGCGCCCATGTCGCGCGTCGTCAGTGTGTGCCGACGCGCCGTCCATGTCCGACGTCGCGGCGGCGAAGCGCGCGTTCGCGAGCGAACGAGGCCTCGAGCCGCGCGCGAACGACGCGTGTGAGTGCGACGCGTGCGAGTGCGGCGCGCGGTGCGGGTGCGAGACCGCGGCGCGCGACGCGAAGACGTGCGAGCCGTGCGTCGAGTTCAAGGCGCGAAAACTCGCGGCGACGGCGCGGCGCGCGCGATGAGCGTCGCGATCGAGCTGAGATACGGCGTCGAGCGGTGCGGGGGGACGTTTCCGAGCGACGGCGACGTGGGCGCGCTGGTGGAGCGCGCGCGAGGCGCGTTCGAGGGCCTGCGAGGGGTCGCCGCGGGGCGGTTGACGCTGCTCGCGAGCGGCGGCGCGAGGATTCGAGGCGACGATCGAGGGTTTGATTTGCGCGGTCGAGTGCTCGCGAAACACGAAAGGACGGGGAAGGTTTTGAAAATTATGGTGGTGGCGAGCGGCGCGGAGGGCGCGGGGGCGGGAGGGACGTCTCGAGGCGCGGAGGCGTTGCGGGCGACGCGGTTGAAGAAGGAAGCCGACGCGAAGGCGAAGGCGGACGCGGACGCGGACGCGGACGCGGCGCGCTCGCGCGACGGTGCGTCCGACGAGACGAACGAACGTTTCGCCGCGTGGGCGGCGACGGGGATCGTCGGCATGCGCGGATGCGCGCGGAGGGAGGTGGCGTCTCGCGCGTTCGATTTAGGAGGCAAAGTGCGCGTGCTCGATTACGGCGCGAATCGCCTCGAAACGGTTTCGCCTCGGATCAGCGAGTTGAGCAACGTCGCGCGCATCGTTTTGCGAGATAACGCGTTGAGATCGATGCCGTGGTCCGCCATCGCCTCTTTGACGCGCTTGACGCATTTGGATTTGAGCGGAAACGCGGCGTTGGGGAACGACGTCGCGACCGCGACGCCGACGTGCGCGTCGCTCGAGACGCTCTCGCTCGCTCGGTGCGACATCGCGGGAGAAGTTTGCGATGATTTCTTCCGGGGACTTCCCAGGCTCAAGCACGTGTCGCTCGTCGCCAACAGACTCGAGCGTTTACCCGCGTTCGAGACGAACGGACTGCTCGAAGTCGTCGACGCAAGTCGCAACGCCGTCGTGTCGATTCCAGCCTCGTACGGCGCGCTCGCGTGTTTGCGCTCGCTGAATCTCGTGGGCAACCGCATTGAACTCGAAGGCATTCCCGTGGAGCTGTTGAAGCACGCGAAAGCGCTCGTCGAGTTGAACTTACGCGAGAACCCGATTCTCGTAGAGGCGTTGCGCGAACGCGACGGGTGGAGCGAATTCGAGGCGAGAAGGAAACGCCGAGCGGATAAGGCGCTCGATTCTCGCGTCATGCTCGGTGACAACGTCTTCGACGAGGGTGCGGATAACGATAGATTCGTGCGACACTGATTAGCTGTAGTAGACGCCGCGCGATGAAACGGTAATAATGTGTGTTACAAAAGAAGATGTGCTGCGTGGGAGTAAACGACGAGTCGCGCGACACTACACTGATTAGCGAGCTTCAGCGATGACGTCTTCGTCGTCGTCGAAGAACTCTTCGTCGTCATCCTCAGCCTCGGTCGCCTTGGGCGCGATGGTACCGTTCAAGAGGCCCATTTTTTCGGCGAGACGCGCGCGCACGTCCGTCTCAATCGTCGCTTTCATCTCGGGGTTCTCGTCCAAGAACGACAGCGTCTTTTCGCGACCTTGACCGAGTTTTTCGCCGTTGAAGTAGTAGTAGGCGCCCTTGCGTTCGATCGTGCCGACTTGTTCGCCCGCGTCGAGCATGCAGCCATCGCGAGAGACACCGCGACCGAACAACATGTCGAATTCGGCAATCTTGTACGGCGGAGCCACCTTGTTCTTCGCCACCTTGACCTTGCATCGAACGCCGGTGTCGTCTTCGCCAGCCTTACCCTTGATCACTTCCTTGCGGCGAATGTCGAGGCGGACGCTCGAGTAGTACTTGAGCGCGTTACCGCCCGTGGTGACCTCGGGCGAGCCGTAAATGACGCCGACTTTGGAGCGCAACTGGTTCAAAAAGATGATCGTCGTCCCCGCCTTGGCGGCGTTGACGTTAATCTTACGCAGCGCCTGGGACATCAAACGCGCGTGCGCGCCGACTTGCACCATACCGATCTCACCTTCGATCTCGCTTCGCGGCACCAGCGCGGCGACCGAGTCGACGCAAATCAAATCAACCGCCGACGATCGCACGAGCGTATCCACGACCTCGAGCGCCATCTCACCCGTTTCCGGCTGGCACACGATCACATCGTCGACGTTCAACCCGAGTCTTTGGCTGTATTCCGGATCAAACGCGTGTTCCGCGTCGATCATCGCGACCGTACCGCCGAGTTTTTGCATCTCCGCCATCGCGTGCAGCGCCAGCGTCGTCTTCCCCGACGATTCCGGGCCGTATATCTCAACGATTCTCCCGCGCGGCAATCCACCGCCGAGCGCGATGTCCAGCGTCATCGCTCCGCTCGGAAACGTCGCCACTTTCGCCTTTCCCGCCTCGCCCAGGCGCATGATCGCCCCGGCGCCAAAGTTACTGTCGATCTCATCGAGCACGCGCGCGAGCGCCTTCTTTTTCGCCTCCGCGCTCCCGTCGCCCTTCATCGCTTTCGCGTCTTCGCTTCGCGTGCTTCCGCTTCGCGCCGCTCGCGCTCGCACCGCGTGGCGCTGCGTGGAGATCGCGCGTCGTCGTTCGTCGCCGCGCGTCGTCGTCGTCGTCGTCGTCGTCGCGAGCGTCGCCGGCGTCGTTCGCATCGCGCCGCGCATCGTGAGTGCTTCGTGTGTCGGTGCGCGCGCGAGACGGACGAGCGTTCGCCGGAGCATGCACTCAAGGCGTCGCGTGATGGCGCGATCGAGCGAGGATCGATTCAAATCAAACAACGAAAAAGGCGCGAAAACGGGGATCGCGGGCGGCTAAGTCGGCGGTCGCGGCGCGAACGGACGTCGTTACATCGAAGAGCGAGCGAACGGAAGGAGCGCGCGAACGCGATCTATTCCGCGGGCTTGTAGTACGTCGTGTTGACGAAAGGCATCTTGGTCGTCACGGCGGGCGTGCGCTTGCCGCGCGTCTCGACCAAGAGCTCGGTGCCGGCTTTGGCGAAGGCTTTGGCGACGTAGCCCATGGCGATGTTCTTTTGCAACACCGGAGAGAAGCCGCCGGAGGTGACTTCGCCGATTTGGTTGCCGTCCGTGTCGAGGATCAGAGAGTGCTGTCTCGCGGGGGCACCCTTGCCGGTGAAGGTCAAACCGACGCGACGCTGGGGAATCGCCTTCGGGTCTTCGAGCTGCTTTTTGATGATTTCGCCGCCGGTGAAGTCGCAGAGCTCGCGGCGAGCCTTGCCGATGGTCCACGCCAAACCAGCCTCGGGCGGAGTGATGTCTTCGTTCAAATCGTTACCGTACAGGCACAGTCCGGCTTCGAGGCGCAAAGAATCGCGCGGGCCGAGGGCAGCCATGCGCACTTCCTTCTCAGACTCCAAGCGCTCGGCGAGCTTCATCGCGTCGGCGTTCGGGACGGAGATCTCGAACCCGTCCTCGCCCGTGTAACCGGTGCGCGTGACCCAGCAATCGGCGCCGTTGATCTTCATCGACGTAAACATCCCGAAATACAGCTTGCTCAGGTCGAAATCGGTCAGGCGTTGAAGCACGGACATGGTCTTCGGTCCTTGGAACGCCAACAGCGAGCGATCCGAGTGCACGACGAATTCGACGTCCATCCCCTTCGCCTTGGCCTTCGCCAGCGCCGCGTTGATGTGCGCTTGATCCTTCTCCGCGCAACCAGCGTTCAAGACGACGTAAAAATCATTAGAATTAACCTTCGTGATGACGGTATCGTCGATGATACCACCCTTTTCGTTCGTCATCACGCTCAGCGTCCCCGTGCCGTCCTTGAGCCCCTTCAAATCCGCCACGACGAGCGACTCCAAAAACGCCGTCGCGTCCTTCCCCCTGACGCTGCTCCCGAGCATGTGACTCACGTCGAACAACGACGCTTCGCTCCGGCAGTGCTGCGTCGCCTCCATGATGGAATCTTCGTACTGTATCGGCAGCGCGTACCCCGCGAAGTCGACGAGCTTCCCGCCGCGCCTCGCGTGCAAGTCGTACAGCGGCGTCCGCTTCAGGCTCGCGATGTCCGCGTACGCGCGTACCTGAACCGCCGCCGTCGCGCGCGGCGCCGCGTGCGGTCGCGTCGCCGCGCGCGTCGCGCGCTTCGCGCATCGTCGCAGCGCCGCGCGCATGGTGACGCTTCGAGTGACGCGTCGAGTGGGCGAAAAGCGTCCCGGTCGACGACGATTCGCGACGACGACGACGACGCGAAGGCGCGACGCGCGACGAAAGGGCGCGTGTGCGCGCGACGAACGACGCGAAGGCGCGTCGACGTGCGCGCGAGGGCGTGTGCGGCGCGACGCGGCCGAACGATCGAACGATGACGCGCGATGCCGATGATCGACGTCGACGACGAGGCCCCCTGTTGGGCTGTGGATGACGCGGCGCCGGGGCGCGGCGATCGCGAGCCTGAAGCGGCGAAGCGAATGATGACGCGCGCGCGATCGCGATGACGATGGATTACATCACGCGAATTCGTCGAGCGCGGCGCGGACGCGGGCGTGGAGACGGCCGGCGGTGGGACGCGCGGAAGGCGTCGGGGACATGGCGTCGAGGACGAACGCGTGGACGCGCGCGGGGACGTCGACGCGCGGGACGACGCCGCGGCGAAGCGACTGGTACTCGGCGCCGTGCGAGGGGAGGGAGGCGCCCAAGGCGAGCTCGTAGATGGATGCGCCCAATGAAAATATGTCGGCGCGGTCGAGGGCGGAAAAGTCGTCGTTCAAAACCTCGGAGGAGAGGTATCGAGCGTCGCCCTCGTCGACGGCGGCGTCGCGGCGGTCGCCGTTGAGGAGCGCGACGCGGCCCCAGTCGCCGAGCTTGTATCCTTGGTTGTGAATGAAGATGTTATCGGGCTTGATGTCCATGTGCGCCAAACCTCGGGCGTGCGCGTAGGATAAGGCGGCGGAGACGTCGAGGAGGCATCGCATCAACGCAGCCTCGCTCGCGCGTTCGCCGCTCTGCGAATCCACCATCTTGGACGCGCTCCCGTCGCACAGTTCCATTTGAATGTACAGATGGTCGTTCTCCCACCACGCGCTTTGGTAGCGCACGATCTCCGCGCACTGCGTCAAACTCGCCAAAACTTGCACCTCGCGCAGCGCCTCCGCTCTCTCGCGCTCGGTCTGGAGCTTTTTATCCGTGCGCTTGAGCGCGTACCGACACCCGTCCAAGCGCCCGATGACTTTGTGCACTTTGGAAAATCCGCCGCGCGCGATGCACCCTAGGTCGACGAAATCCGCGCGAAACCTCGACATGGTGGCCAACTGCGCCGCGCTCGTACAATTCGCCCTCCGCGCGTGCGCGCTCGTCTCCGGAGGCTGCTCATCATCCGGCAAGAAGGCGTTTCTCGCGCACGGCGGCGACGTCGCCGCGCGCGGCAACCCCGACCTCGACCCCACCCCTCGCGTCGGTTCCCGATTCCTCGGCACGCGGAACCCGCCCCCGAACTCCCCTTGCGACTGCGACGGCTGCGTCGCGTCCAGCGGCTGACTCGCAAACTCCTGCGTCCCCTGCGACGCGCCTAAATCCAACCCGAACCGCGGCCGTTTATTCCTCGCCGGCGACAGCGCGCACGGCGACCGCGCGCCTCGAAAGTTTTCCTTATCCTCGTACCCCCCGTACGCGTCGAACTGCGCGTCCGCGGGCGTTATAAAATCCGGTCCTCCGAATTCCTGACTCTCTCCGTTCCCCTGCGACCGCGCCGTCCCTCCCGCGCCGCCTCGCGTCGCGCCTCGTCGTTCGTCCCGCTGCGATTGACTGCACCCCGCGAAATCAAACGATTTATTCGTCCCATCCTCGTCCGCGCTCGCGCTCGCGCGCGTCCCGCCCGACCGCGCGTCTCGCGCGTCGTCGTCGTCCCGCGCGCGTCTCTCCCCGTCCATCGCGTCGTCGTCGTCGTCCATCGCGTCGTCGTCGCGTCGTCCGTCGTCGTCGTCGTCGTCGTCGTCGTCGTTCGCGCGCGCGTTCGGCGTCGCGACGTTCAGCGTGCGCAGCGCTCTGGACAGCCCGCTGGACGGCGTGCACAGAACGCTTCGCGATTTCAGTCGGAGCATGACGACCGCGTCGGACGTCGCGCGCGCGTCGCGGTGTCGCGCGCCGCGGCGAACGGGGCGGTCGTTTGAATTCGATGCCGAATGTCGTGGTATCGTACGTCTCACTGTTTACGCATACACGCGGTCGGTCGGACGCGGTCGGTCGGACGCGCGGCGCCAGACGCGCGACGCCAGACGGCGCCGGCGGACGCGACGGCGCGCGCGATGGCGCGAGACGACGCGCGCGCGCGACTCGCGCGCGTCGCGCTCGCCGTCGTCGTCGCGGTCGTCGCGGTCGTCGCGCGTCGGCGCGACGCGAACGCGAACGCGCGCGCGAACGCGCGCGTCGCGATGGTCGCGCCCGACGCGCTCGCGCGCAGGGTCGATCGCGCGCGGCGAAGCGACGCGTCGACGTGGACGCGCGCGCGCGCGGCGCTGCGACGACGGCCGCGCGTGTGGCTGGCGGTGCTGGGCGAGTGCTTCGACGTGTCGGCGGGGCGACGGTTTTACGCGGGCGACGGCGACTACGCGACGTGCTTCGCGGGACGCGACGCGAGCCGCGCGTTCGCGACGGGAGACTTCAGCGAGAGTGGGTGCGTGAGCGACGTCTCGGGGCTGACGAACGGGGAGTTGGCGGCGATCCGAGGGTGGAGGGATTTCATGCGCGACAAGTATCGCGCCGCGGGCGTCTTGGCGAACGGCGAGTTTTACGACGCCGAGACGGGGGCGGCGACGGCGTTGACGCTCGAGATTCGAGCGCGGTTGGAGCGGTACGACGCGGGTGCGGCGGCGCGCGAACAGCGCGCGCGCATGTTCCCGGATTGCGATTCCACGTCGGACGGCGACTTCGTCGACGTGCGCTGCCGCGAGGACGACTCGGGACCGCGATACCCGCGCAACGAAACCACGACGGACGCCGAAGGGCGCGCGAGCAGTCGATGCGCGTGCTACGGCGATTTGGGTGTCTCCGACGCGCGCCGCGCGTATCCCGGTTGCGACTTGACGTCGACGCGATGTCGCGCGCCGCTCGGCGCCGGCGTCGGTTGACGCCGAACGCGCGTCGGCGCGAGTCGCGGCGTCACACCGTCGCGCGCACCGGCGCTCGCGCGCCGATCGCGCGTCGTTTCGGTGTATGCTCATCCCCGCGCGCGTTTCAGCGCGCGCGTCGTCCTCTGCGTCCGCGCGCGGTCGCGCGTCGTCGGTCGCGGTCGCGGTCGCGTCCCGGTCGCGCGCCGCGCTCTCGCGCGCGCGCCCGCCCGCGCGCGTTCTCGCGCTCGCGCGCGCGCGCGGCGTCGCGCGGATGGGCAACAAACCCAGGCTCGTGTGCGCCAAGTGCGCGTCGACGTTCAAGCGTCAGACCGCGCAGTCGACGCGGTTTTGTAAGCCGTGCCGAGCCGCCGCCTCGGCGAAGGGCGAAACGCTCGACGACGACGACGACGCGTACGGCGGCGTCGTGCTCGGATTCAAGCGCGCGAACGGCGATGATTCGTCTGGCCTCGAACGCGGCGCGCTCGAGGGCGGCGGTAAGCGCGCGGAAGCCGGTGGGTCCGGCGGCGCGGCGAAGAAGAAGAAGAAGCGACGGAAAAAGCCGGCGGCGCCGACGAACGCGAAGTCGGATCCGATGTGCCTCGAGATCGTGAACACGCTGGATCAACGGTGCGAAATCATCGACGCGACGAATTATGAAATCAAAATGCCGGCATGCGTGGAGACGATCAAGGCGTCGAGCGTCGTCGCGGTTGATTGCGAGGGAGTGCGAATGTCGCGCACGGGTCCGGTGACGGTGGTGCAGTGCGCGACGCGCGACGCGATTTACTTGATCGACGTGCAGTCGCTCGGGGGACGAGCGTTCGGAGACAGAAACGCGGGAGGGTTGCGGGATGTCCTGGAGTCGAGTGAGGCGCCGATGAAGCTCATGTTTGATTGTCGCATGGATTCGGACGCGTTGTTTCATCAATTCGACGTGCGATTGGAAAACGTGATGGACGTGCAGGTGCTCGACGTCGCCGCGCGTCGGGCTCTCGGGAAGATGATCGATCGCGTCGCGGGGATCGTGAAGTGCGCGGGAACGCATCTGACGAGCGCGGAGACCGCGGTGGCTGATGACTTGAAGGTTCGCGTGAAGAAGTTGTACGCCGTCGAGGAATCGACGCTTTGGGCGGATCGTCCGTTAACAGATGACGTTCGACGGTATGCCGCGCTAGACGTGTATTTGCTCTTAAAGCTTCATGAAAAAATTATGTTCGATCTGAGGGAAGACAAGGACGACTGGGTCGCGCGCACGTTGAAGGAGTCTTCCAGACGCGTGTTGGCGTTTCGAGAATTGGACGTCGCAGTAGAGCAGGGCGTGTTCACGGAAGAGTCCACTATCGCGCCGACGTTTTAGTGCTAGGTGCGTACACGCGATGATCGAACCTGTTCTCGCCCTCGTGGTTTCCGATGATGTTTCAAATAGCTTAATCTTTGCTGACCATCCTCATGAAGATGATTCATGACAACTCGACTGAGGAATCCGTGGCGCGCTGTTGGCTTTCCGTTCGCGCCGACTATCCGACTAACCGCGACCGCTTCACTGTCGCAGCGTTGTGTGTTTGCAATGAATGTAAAATATACTTCTACTACAGTACAGCTATCGTCGCCAACTCGTTTTGCTCACGTCAACCTTACTCACACCGCTGGCGAGCGAAACCCGAGTACTGATCCGACCGAGCTTGACGGTGATTTCGTTCGCATCTGGGTGGACTTCGATGACTTCTGCCTCTGCGCTCCCTAGCTGACGGACGACGACGAGCGTGCCAATTTCGGGAATCCATCGCGAGGACGCGCTGTCAAGGCTGTCGCCCGGGACGGCTTCGCCGCTCGCGTCGACGACCCATCCGGCGGGAAGCGACGCGCCGACGACATCGTCGATGTCCTCTCGCGTGTCGCACGCCGCCAATAACTCGCGAGCTTCTTCAATCTTTCGCTCGATCTCATTGTTGGCGTCATCCCTGATGATTTGTTTCCTCAGATCCAAGTGCGCAGATTTACTCCTGACTTCGTCGAACAGCGCGCGCGTCTCTTCGAGCGTCGCCGCCGCCGCGGCTCGGCGGGCGAGCTGCACGTCGCATTCTTCATCAAGTGCGCTGGCCAACTTCGCGCGATTTTCCCGCGCGATCGCGCCACTGGCGTCTACCTCTGCGTTGGCATCCGCCTTGGCTAGCGCGATGCGCGCCTCGGCGAGTATCCACGGTTCTAATCCGAGCCCCGCTGCGATGTGCAACGCGTTGCTCTTGCCGGTTTCGCCCCACAGCAACCGATACGTCGGCTGCAGCGACTGAAGATCGAACTCCACCGCCGCGACTTGAGCTGTGTCGGATGCGAGTGTGGCTTCCTTGACTTCTTCGTAGTGCGACGTCGCGATCGTCAAACGAGACGTGCGTGAGAGTTTGTTCAGGACGGCGACGGCGAGAGACGCGCCCTCCGCCGGGTCGGTGCCGCTCCCGGGCTCGTCCAGCAAGACCAATGTATCGTCGGTCGCGGCGTCCAAAATGCGTTGCAGACCTTTGAGGTGCGCGCCGAAGGTGGACAAGCCGCCGTCGAGCTCGAGGGTTTGCGAATCTCCTAAATCGGCGATGACGTGACGAAAGAATGGAATCTCGCAACCGGATTCGCATGGCAGATATAAACCAGCGCGCGCCATCAAACACGCGACGCCGATCGCTTTCAACGACGCGGTTTTACCGCCCGTATTCGGACCGGTGATAGCGACGCATTTGATAGACGAATCGACGTTGAAATCAATCGGGACGACCACATCGCGCACATCTCGACGATTGACGTGTCGCTGCGAATGCGCCGAATCGTCTTCGGAGGCGTCGTTCTCGCCGAACGCCGATACCTGTTCCTCTTCTCCAATGGCGGCTTTTTTGGGCAACGGCGTCAGATGCCGCTCTAACAACAACGGATGCTGCAGCTCACGCACGCACATGCCTTGATTGGCGTCCACGATCGTCGGCTCCGCGCCGTCGAACCACTCCGCGTGCCGGGCGCGCGCGTTCGCCACGTCCAACTCTGTCAACGCCTCGTTCGCGTCGAGCAGAACATCCGCGTGCGTTTGCACGATTGAGGTGAGCTCGACTAGAATTCGTTCTATTTCCGCATCTTCGCTCGCGGAAAGCGTGGCCAGAGCATTATTCAATGGCACCGCGATTTGCGGCTCTTTGAACACCGTGTTCCCGGTGCCGGAGACGTCGAGCACGACTCCCGGGAGCTCGCCCGCGCTCCCGAGTTTCATCGGTATGCACTGTCTGCCAAGTCTGGTGACGATTTGCGCGCGCTCCGCAAAATTCTTCCTCGCCATCTCCTTGCTCGTCGCGTTCAGCATCGTTCGTAACTCCTCTCGAATCCGCCGTTGCTCGACGCGAATCGCCCTCAGCGTCTCGCTCGCGGCGTCCAGCACCTCCCCCCCCGGCACGCTCACGCACCGCTCGATCGCCTCCACGACCTCCAACGGCGTTCGCATCAACGCTTCCTCGATTTCGCGCATCGCCTCGTCCCCTCTCTCGCGCAACGCCGCCCCTAACCTCCTCTGCGTCCCGCACGTCGCCCCGACGTCCCCCAGCGAGCTCGCCGCCAGCGTCGTCCCTCGCCTCGCTCCCTCCACCACCAACCGCACGTCCCGCGCCCCATCGAACGCGTCGTCGTCGAGATTCTTCCCCCGTCCGAAGCACGCGCGCGTGCGCGCCAACCGCGCCCGCGCCTCGTCCGCCGTCGCCGCGAGCGTCGTCCCGCTCGCCGCGCGTCGTCCGCGCGTCGTCGCCGCGAACGCCCGCGCCTGCGCGCACACCTCGCGAAACTGCAGCACGTCCTCCGTCGCGAGCGACGCTTTATCCGTCGCGTCGTCGTCGTCGCGCGCCGCGTCCGTCGCGTCGTCGTCGTCGCCGTTCGCGCGCGTCGTCGCCGCCCGTCGTCGTCGCGCCGCCGCGTCGCGTCCGACGCCTCGCGCGCGTCCGCGCCGCGCCGCGCCGTCCCGCGCGACGACGCGCGTCGTCGCGCGCGTCGTCGCGCGCGTCGTCGCGCGCGCCATGCCGCGCGTCGCGGCGCCGCGCGTCACACGATGGCGTCGTGACGTCAAAGTCGTCATGTCGACCGACGCCGTCGCGCTCGCGCGTCCGCTGAGCGACGCGCTGCACGACGCCCTCGACGCGTGCGCCGCGCTGCGCGCTCGCGTCGCCGACGCGCTCGAGCGGCCGCGCGCGACGCGCGGCGCGCTCGAGATGACGCCGGCGAATTTAGACTTTGGACGAATGAAGCGCGGCGACGGCGCGACGCTGTACGCGCGGTGCGCGCGCGTCGACAACGCGTCCGTGGACGCAGATTACGCGTGCGTTCGAGCGACGACGACGCCGAGTCGAGCGTACTTCGCGCTGGCGAAGGCGCCGGGACGAGGGACGCATCGCGCCGTCGCCGCGGCGCGGCGGCGCGCGCGGTCGGGAGACGCGGCGACGACGACGACGGCGACGGAGGCGGTGACGATACGAGTGGAGTTTGATTTAGAGAAGTGCGCGGAGGATGGGGCGCACGCGACGTGGGTGGTGTGCGTGATGGCGCCCGAGCGGGCGGCGCGAGAGGCGGAGGCGAGAGCGAAGGTCGAGGGCGCGGAGAAGGCGGCGGACGCGTTGGCGGCGGAGTGCGTCGTGCTGGCGACGCGCGTGACGGTGATGGTGCACACGAAGAGTTTGGTCGAGCGCGTGTTGGACGTGGAGGCGGCGCCGTTCGTGCCGCAACGGCTGCGAGAGCTGTTTAATTCGAGCGAGTTTTCGTATCCGCAGCACAGCGCTTGGAAGGCGCGGCGTTTCGGGCTCCGGGGCATGGACCCGAAGCGCGAGGCGCACGCCGTGCGGGCGTTCCGCGAGTCTGGCAATGCGTTCGGCGCGAACGAGCTCGCGCGCTGGGTGCGTTTGTTGCGGCTCGAGCAAATCGCGCAGCAAGATTCCTTAGAAAAGCTCGACATGTTCAACTGCCGCGCGAAGATGGTGGACAAAGCGGACAAAGCGCTACATTTTGGCAATCTACACGATGACGATGCGATGTATGCGATAGAAGTCCCCGGACTGGCGGAAAATCGACCGCTCGTGCTCGCGGGCGACGTGATATTCATTCGTCCGGCGGCAAACATCGCGTTGGAGTACGGCGTCGTCGTTCGGCACGTGAGCACTCGACTTTCTACAATTTTCATCGTCCTCAACGCCGCGTACGCGGGCGAGGGGATGAACGTGCACGTGCGCTTCACTTTAAACACTGAAGTGTTCGATTTGTTTCACGAAGCAGTGTTGAACACGTGCGCGGAGCGTACGCGAGCTACGCACCTGCATAGAGCGTTGCCGGGAGGAGAGAGACGGGGCGCCATGACGCCGAGCACTCTCAAAGCCGTGAAGTCTAAAGTTTTGAACGACGAACAGTTGCGTGTGGTCGAAGACGTCGTGTCAGGTGCGGGGAAGCAGTATCCATATATTGTTTGGGGGCCGCCCGGTACCGGAAAGACACTCACGATCGTGGAATGCGTCGCGCACGTGCTCGAGATGTTCCCTCACGCGAGAGTACTGCTCGCGGCGCCCTCGGCGTTCGCCGCGGATATTCTTTGCTCGCGCTTGGCGAAGCGACTCACCCCTTTCAAAAAGAAAATGATCGTACGCGTGAACGACGTTCGTCGCACGCCTGAATCCGTGAAAGCCGACGTGCGATTTCATTCGCTCGAAATTTGGCGAGACGACCCGGAGGAAGCGAAACAGTACGCGAGCGTGCCATTTCACTTCTTCAAGCGACCGGATCCTCTGAAACATTTGAAACATGCGCGCGTCGTCGTGTGCACGTGCACGAGCGCTGCTTTGTTGCGCAAGCTGCCGATGCCTGTCGATAGTGTCGTCGAGAACTGGACGCCGACGCATATTTTTGTCGACGAGGCGGCGCAGGCTTTGGTTCCGGAGACACTCATTCCTTTGTCGCTCGCCAGTTCGGAAACTAGCATCGTTCTCGCCGGCGATTCCAAGCAGCTCGGTCCCAACGTGCACTCGAAAGAGGCTGCGCAAGCTGGTTTGCGAAAGTCTCTGCTCGAAATGTGGATGGATCACTCAAAGGAAGAAGTCGCTCGAGGCGTCTGGAACGGCACGCAACTCCGAGCGTGCTACCGCTCGCATCCCGACATCGTCGCGCTGCCATCGAGAATGTTTTACGACGGTACCGTGGAGAGTTGCGCGCCGACGGCAAACACGGATTTGCCAGCGAATTGGGAGAACTTTTCTCGAGGCGCGGGCAACGGACGCGCGAGTCGTTTCCTCTTCTACGGCGTCAAGGGACGACAGCGCAGAGAAGGCAACACGAGCAGCTGGACCAATCCGATCGAATGCGCCGAACTGGTCGACTTACTCGAAGCCTTACTGGATAGCACGAACCTCACACCCGCCGACGTCGCCGTGATGGCGACGTATCGTCGACAAGTCGTGCTCATTCGCATCGCGCTTCGCGCGCGCTCGCTCGGCGCCATTCGCGTCGGTACCGTCGACGATTTCCAAGGGCAAGAGGAGAAAATCATCTTCATCTCCACCGTCGTCACGCGTCCAACGACCCTCGACGCGTTGGATTCCGAGATTGGCTTCCTGAACAACCCCAAACGTTTCAACGTCGCAATCTCCAGAGCGATGGCGTTAAACGTCATCGTCGGACATCCCCTCGTGCTTCTTCAGAATCCCCTATGGGCCGAGCTCGTGCGCGAATGCGTTCGCCGCGACGCCTTTCGCGGCGCCGGCGCCGAGTACCTTCCTCGTTTCGCCGGTGGCGGCCACGATTTCGCCCTCCCGTCGTCTCTCGACGACGACGACGTCCGTCCCTCTCGCGGCGCCTCCGACGCCGTCGCCGACGCCGTCGCCGCCGTCGCCGAGCTCGCGCTCCTCGGCGGCGGCGCCTCGGACGCGTTGTCGTCCCAGGACGGTCACGCGTGGGACGATTGGGGCGACGAGCCCTCCTGGCGCGTCGCCGTGTGACCTCTTCGTCGCAGTCGCAGTCGCAGTCGCAGTCGCCGCGTAGCGTTCATTCATTCATTCATTCATTCATTCATTCATTCATTCATCCGTCATCGGTGAATCGCTCGAGCGGCACTCGCGCGCGCGCGACGACGCGCGCACCGCGAGCGGGCGAAACGCGCGACCCGCGCGACGCGCGACGCGGCGTCGCGACGGGACGCGCGACGGCGGACGATGTCGCGGTCGCCGCCGCCGCCCGATGGCGCCGCGCCGACGCGGGACGACGTCGACTACGACGACCCGGACGTCGTGTACGACGACGCCACGGCGCGTGACGCGCTGCGATTGTTCGTGAAGCGCGCGCTGGACGAACACCGCGAGGGAGGGAACCGAGCGAGGTACTACGAGCTGCTGGACGCGACGCGCGGCGGCGACGAGGGAGAAGACGACGGCGCGGTGGCGCTCATGGACGCGCTGGGATCGTGCGTGACGCTGATCGACGCGCGAGCGCACGAACAGTTGGTGGATAGAGCGCTGGTGGGGGTGGATCTGTGGCGGTGCGGAGAAAAGATGCGAGAGGCGGCGCTGAGGTTCGGGACGCAGTTGGTGTGCGCGCAGGGCGGGGCGTTTAGCGGCGGCGTGGTGGGAAAGTTGGTGGATTCGTTCAACGATCCGTCGGGTTCGGCGTGGTGGCGCGATGACGGCGATGGTGATGGAACGGCGATGCGCGAGGGCGAAGGGACGATCGGGCGAGTGGTCGTGGGTGATTTGACGCGCGCGCTCGGGAACATTTTGAGGTTGGTGCCGCAGAGCGAACGGGCGGCGCGTAAGGCGTTGCGGGCGGGCGTGCCGCATAAGACGGCGCCGAAGGATGTGCAGATCGGGTTCATGCGCGCGGCGTTTGCGCTGGTCGAGAGCGAGGACGGCGCCGGATTGCGAGATGATTTCCTAAAAGTCGTCGTCGCGCACTTGTTGGAGGTGGACGTCGAAATCAAGTGGGACGACGTCATGAGCGGCGCGGATAGAACGAGCGCTGATCGCGGGGCGGCGAGGGAAGAAGAGGAAGACGACGCGATATTTGAGTTGGATGATATCGAGAAGACGATCGAGGAGCAGTGTCGAGCGGAGTGGGAACAGAGACCCACGACGTCGGCGCCGCTGGCGGTGGACGAGGCGGCGGATACCTTGGACGGATTAATGGAGCTCGCCGTGGCGCACATCGATAAGCGTTGTGACGGCGGGGAGACTGATGCTGTTCGACAAGCTCTGATACACGCGTTTACCGTCACGCTGCTTCCCGCGCCGCGCTCAAAGTTTGTGCAATTTTTAGTATTTCATTTGTGCTCGAGGGACGAGAGGGCTTGTCGAGAGCTGACGGAGCTGTTGTTCACGAAGCTCACGGACGTTTCGGTGGCGGGATCGATTCGACTCGCCGCTGCGGCGTATTTCGCTTCTTTCTTAGCTCGCGCGAAACATCTCAAACCAGAGTTTGTGTGCGAATTACTCAGACGTTTGGTGGATTGGTGTCTCGTACACGTCAAGCAGCGGACAACGCCCGGAAGCGCTGCGTTGAGCGGGGCGACGGAGAAGACGAAAGTAGGCATGCCGCCACCCGTACCGCAGCAGACGCTCGCCGTATTCGACAGCGCGTGCCAAGCGGCGATGTACGTTTTGTGCTATCGAGCTGAGGACATTATGCGCGCCGAAGGTTCGTCGGCGATGACGTTGCGGTCGTTGCCGTTGTGTGAGGTTTTGTACTCGCATCTGCGACCTCTTTCGACGTGTTTACCCTCGGTCGTGACCGAGTTTCTTCACCGAGCGGTCGGAGCGAGTATGAATGGGTTCACGCACGTCTTACTGAAGGAGCACATGGACCGCATAGCGACCGGACGTGAGACAGACGTGTCCTCAAACATGCCGCTCTCTCGGCAAAACTCGATGGAGTTTACGAGCACGCAAGTCGCGTCGACGACGAGAAATCGTTTTCCGCTTCGCATGTTCTTTCCATTCGATCCGTATTTGCTTCGACGCAGTGCGGAACTGCTTCATTTATCCGATACGTACGTGTTCTGGCACGGGAGCGAGGTCGATCGTCTCATCGATAGCGACGACGAGGACCTGCAGCTTTCGAGCGATTCCGACGATTCTGGCGACGATGACGATGACGACGACGACGCGATGGAGTCGGTGAGTCGATCGAGTGTGAGCGATCAAGCTCGTAGCTTTGGCGTCGGATCTTTGAACACGCGCCCGAGAAAGAAGGTTTTCCGAGGCTTACGTCAACCTAGGCCTTTGTTCGGCCGATCGTACCAGGATGGTTCGCCGAACTCGCCTGGCGGGGCGAGTGGGCCATCGCCTTCGCCCGGATCGGCGAATGGTTTCGCCGCGATGGCTGCCAGATTTCGAAAAGTAGGACCGGATAACATTTCACCGCAATTCGGCGCGCCGCTCGCTCGAGCCAGTGGTGCGTCGCCGCGAGAGCGCATCACCGCCTTTCGGGTGGAAGACGAAGACGATTGATGCTGTTGTAATTACTCAGTGGATTGATGATTAAAACGCGATGGGGTTGCGGCGTTCCCATATGTCACTACCGCTTCTTGGGAAGCAGGAAGCCTAACGCTAAGCCTAGGACGCTCGCAGCGACGATACGAATACCATCCTTTGCGCTAACGCCGTCGGCGCCGATCATCTCGCACAGCGCGGCGCAGTAATCCGCGTCCGTATCTTCGAGCGCGTCGAAAAGCGAACCGGTGATGCGCATCGCCGGCGCGCCATACGTCACTTGAGGGTCGACACTCCACGCCTTCACGGTATCTTCCGCGATCCCAGCGTCTAAAAGCACGGACCCAAACGCCGTCTCCGCGAACGGCGTCCCCAACCAATTGTTCATCTCCGCGCAAGCCTCAAACGGGCTCGCACTCGCGTGCACCCCGTTCTCTCCGGTCGTCGGCTGTGCTTTCAAACCGAGCGCTTCCCAATCGTTATAAATAATCCCGCGAAGCGACGTCTCCGGCGCCGTCGATGGCTCCGTGGGTCCCAACAACTCTCCCCGAAACTTTGCCCACGACATCTTTTCGCTCTCCCACTCCACCACGTAATAATGAATGCACGTCCCCGGCTTCACGAACTTGGATCGCATCGTCATGTAAAACCCGTTAAACACGTAACAATCTCTCATCTTCGCGCAGTAAAACCCCCCACCGAGCTTCGTCATCTTCCCGTCGCTCTTCGCTTGCTGCCACGCCGCGTCCAGCTGCGTCGGCGTCATTTTCCATTTCTCACACGCCTTCTTCGAGTTCATCGCCAATCCTCGCTCAAGAACATCACTCCACGACACTCCGTACGCCTTACGAAACTTTTCCTCGGGCACGTTTAATCGTTCCGCGTCCAGCAGCGTCGCCTTGCTCGCAATCGCGTAGTAGTGTCGATCCACCAACTGATTCGCATCGATGGTTTCCGCGCTCACCTCACCTTCGCTCGTGATTCGCATCCCCGCGCGCGTGAGTTCAGTTTGAACCACTTCCAGCGTCTCCGGCGTCACCGCGTGCGGTTTCACGAACACGAACGCCGTGTTGGTGACCATGTCGCCGGCGCGATCGTTCGAAAGATGTCTCGGTGACCACGCGTTTCGCGCGGTTTCGCGCCGTCGTTCGCCGCGTTCGCGAGGGTGATCGCGCGATGCGAGATCAGCGCGTCGCTCGACGCGCGCGTGCGGCGCGCGCGCGCGGCGTTCGCGTCGTCGACGTGATTTGACGCCGTCGGGACAGGTGTGCTTCGTTAAAACGCAACTTCACGCATAAAACGTCGTTTTAACGCCAAGTAAAATATTTATCGTAGATACGTTATCCAAAACGTCACGACGGCGCGATGACGCAGCACTCGACGACGCCCACGTCGACGCGCGCGCGACGGAGCGCGAAATAGAGACGTAGAAAGCGAGGCACGGATATAATGTACGCATCCGCGCGATCGACGAGCGCGCTGGCGCTGAACGCGCGCGATGGGACGTTCGCGAAGGGCGCGATGACGTCGCGCGCGGGGACAAAAGCGAAAACGCGCGCGACGCGACGCTCTGGAATGCGCGTCGAGGCGAAGGATTACCCGAAACCGGATAACATCGATAAGACGGATAACTATCGCATCGCCAGTGAGCTGTCGAAGCGATTCGCGACGGATCTGAAGGCGAATGGGACGGAGAAGAAGCGAGTCGCCATCGTCGGCGGCGGGTTGAGCGGGTTGGCGTGCGCGAAGTATCTCGCTGAGGCTGGGCACGAACCGATCGTGTTGGAGGCGAGAGATGTGTTGGGCGGGAAGGTGAGCGCGTGGCAAGATAAGGATGGGGATTGGATCGAAACTGGGTTGCACATCTTCTTCGGCGCGTACCCGAACATGATGAACTTGTTCAACGAGTTGAAGATTGAGGATAGGTTACAGTGGAAGGTGCACAAGATGATCTTCGCCATGCAAGAGCTTCCGGGAGAGTTCACGTCGTTCGATTTCATTAAGGGGATCCCTGCGCCGTTCAACTTTGGTTTGGCGATTCTCATGAATCAAAAAATGTTGAGTTTGCCTGAAAAGTTGCAGACGGCGCCGCCGCTGTTGCCCATGTTGATTGAAGGGCAAGACTTCATCGACAAGCAAGACGAACTCAGCGTGCAAGACTTCATGCGCAAGTATGGTATGCCCGAGCGCATCAATGAGGAGGTGTTCATTTCCATGGCCAAGGCTTTGGATTTCATTGACCCGGATAAGCTTTCGATGACCGTCGTGTTGACGGCGATGAACCGATTCTTGAACGAAACGGACGGATTGCAAATGGCATTCTTGGACGGTAACCAGCCCGATCGACTGTGCGCACCCATGGTGGACTCTATCGAGAAGAATGGTGGCTCCGTCAAGACGAAGCAGCGACTCAAGGAGTTCGTGCTCAACGAAGACGGTTCGGTGAAGCACCTGGCCATGGCCAACGGCGACATCATCGAAGCTGACGAGTACATTTCCGCCATGCCCGTGGACGTCATCAAGCGCATGATGCCCAAGCCGTGGGCTGAAATGCCGCACTTTGCGCAGCTCAAGGAGCTCGAGGGTATCCCGGTGATTAACATTCACCTTTGGTTTGATCGCAAGTTGAAAAACGTCGATCACTTGTGCTTCTCGCGCTCGCCGTTGCTCTCCGTCTACGCCGACATGAGCACGACGTGCAAGGAGTACTACGACGAAGAGAAGTCCATGCTTGAACTCGTTTTCGCGCCGTGCTCGCCGATTGCGGGCGGCAAGACGAACTGGATCGCGAAGAGCAACCAAGAAATCGTCGACGCCACCATGTTGGAGCTCGAACGCTTGTTCCCGCTGGAGATTGGCCCGAAATCCCCCGATGGCGTCGGCGCCAAGCTGCTCAAGCACGCTGTCGTGAAGACGCCGCGCTCCGTGTACGCCGCTATCCCGGGCCGCAACAAGTTCCGCCCGTCTCAAGAAACCCCGATCAAGAACTTCACCTTGGCGGGCGACTACACGTCGCAAAAGTTCTTGGGTTCCATGGAGGGTGCGGTGTTGGGCGGTAAGCTCGCCGCCGAAGTTGTCGCGTCGCGCGCAAAGGGAATGAAGACGCAAGGCTTGAAGGCGGTTCAAAAGAGTATCATCGACTCCATCGGTCCGGCGAAGGAACCGCTCGGCGTCGTTGGCGAATCTGAATTCGCGTTCGGCGGCGGCAAGGTCATGGAGGACGCCGACGAAGCCGAACTCGCGAATTTTGATGCTGAGCAGTTGACTAAGCTTGACGGTTGGACGGGCTCTAAGGAGGCGGCGAGCGTCCGCGCGCGCTAAACGCTTCTGAGTCATTTTTTCTATTATACACTAGTTTTCTAGGGAGCGAGCGCGCTTCGCTTCCACTTCGGATTGTCACTCAATCTACGTAAATCATTCAAACAATCATCAACTTCAATACACTAAGAATGTATCGCTCTCGCAATACGCCAAGGCCAAGGCGGTTCCAGATTCGGTGGGCTGAGTGAACGCGCACTCGGCCGCCGCGACGACGTATCCGGGAACCGCTCGCGCTCGAGCGGCGTTAAGCATTGCGCGCGCTAAACCCGCTCGTCGCGCGCTCGAGTGCACCCAAACCGCACGGATACCACACACTGCATTTTCAGCGACGCCCCCATGACTCACGATCGTGCCTTCCGTGGCGTCGGTAGCGTTCTTTACGTCGGGAAGCGTACGATAGGCGCGCGCGATTTTTTCCGCAAACAGCGCGCCGACGACTCGATGACCCTTCTTCGACACGCACACGTACGCCTTCACCGCGCCCTTCGCTTGCTGTAAAATCCAATCCTCTGGCATATTCAGTTCGCGTTCGATACCTCGCGCGACGCGCTCGATCGCACTCTTGGTCGCCTTGCCTCCGTCGAGCGCCACGCATCGCGCTTCGCCGTCTTCGCTCTCCCAAACCGCGCTCTGACCCTCCCCCGGTTTCAGCGTCATCGCTCCCGCGCCGCCCCCGTTCGCATTCGCCAGAAACTTCGCGTGATACTGCGCGTGCGTCTTCTCATCCGACGGATCTCCCTTGGCGTACACCAACCCGCATCGAGCGCACGTCGCGTGCCGCATCGACGACTGCCCCAAATCCAAACACATCTGCGTCCGCCTCTTCTCCGCGTCCCCGATCGCGCGCGCGTCCGCCCGCGCTTTCCCCTCGCCTCCCTCTCCCGCTCTCGTCGTCGATCTCGCGATCGTCGCCGCGCGCGATTTCGTCGCCGACGCCGTCGCTCGCCGCGTCTCCGTCGCCGTCTCCGCCCGTCCTCGTTTCCTCCGTCGCGCGTACGTCATCGTCGGCGTCCGTCCGCGCGCGTCATCGTCGTCGTCGTCGTCGTCGTTCGGCGTCGCGCGCGCGCGTCGCGCGTCGCGCGTCGCGTCGCCGTCCTTCGACGCGTCTTCACCGCGCGCCGACCGTCCGTCGTCGTCGCGCGTCGCGCGCGCGTCGCGTCCCGTCGACGCCGCGGACGCGCGTCGCGCGCGCGCGAACGCGTCGCGTATGTCCGCCATCGCGCGGCGCGCGGTCGCGCGCGCGTGTGCGGCGACGCGGGGCGTCGCGCGGCGTCGCATCACTCCTCGGCGCGGCGAATCGGCAGGTGCGACGACGCGACGCGACGCGACGCGCGCGCGCGGACGCGCGAACGGACGCGGGCGACGCGCGCGCGACGCGCGGCGACGACGCCGGACGAAGGCGACGTCGCGCGGCGCGGAAGAGACGCGGAAGAGATGCGTTTAGGGCAGCGACGAAATCGAAGGCGCGCGCGCGAGCAAAGGCGCGCGCGCGAAGGCGCGCGCTCGCGAACGTTTCCGATGAGGAAGATATGATACTTTCGTTCTTCCGAACAGCCCATGCGCTTTGGGGAACAACATCACCTTGGAGAACCGAGGAAACGTTCGCGAACGCGCGGCGATCGGCGCGCGCGGCGACGCGAGGGATGGACGACGTCCGCGCGAGGCATGGACGACGCGCGCGAGACGCGTCGACGCGTTTCTGTTGATGATAAACCTATGTTTGGAGACCTGATCGTAAACGATGCGTGGTGTCGAGAAAGCATTGGAGACCTGAACTGAAGAAACGCGTCGACGGTCGGGCGGCGGGGTCGGACGATTCGAACGCGCGCGCGGTGACTGACGGTGTTCGAGCGCGCGCGCGCGCTCCGTCGCAGGGAGATGGGGGTGTTTTTTAGCCGGTTGTTCTCGTACTTTGGTGATCGCGAGGCGCGAATATTGGTGTTGGGTTTAGACAACGCCGGAAAGACGACGATTTTGTACCGGCTGCAAGTGGGAACGGTGGTGAGCACGATTCCGACGATCGGGTTTAACGTCGAAACCGTGACGCACAAGAACGTCAAGTTTCAGGTGTGGGATCTCGGCGGGCAGACGTCCATACGGCCGTATTGGCGGTGTTACTACCCGAATACTCAAGCCATCATTTACGTCGTCGATAGCTCTGACGTCGAGCGCGTGGGGACGTCTCGAGAGGAGTTCCACGCCCTTTTAGAGGAAGAAGAGTTGAAGGATGCGATCCTTCTCGTCTTCGCGAATAAGCAGGATCTTCCGGGCGCGCTTTCCGACGCTGAAGTCACGGAACAGCTCGGTTTGAGTTCCATCAAAAACCGCACATGGTCCATCTTCAAGTGCAGCGCGCTCGAGGGCAAGGGCTTATTCGAAGGTCTCGACTGGCTCGCCGACGCGTGCAGCGCGGCGAAGAAGTAACGCGCGCGCTTTCATCCACCCTGTACATTATTAGAACTATTTAGCACCTCCGTGTAATCCACCGCCGGCGTCGCGTTTTCTCGCCGCCGCGCCGCGCCGCGCCGCGCCGGCGTCCTCGCCGCACTCGCGCGCGCGTCACGACGTCATGCGCGACGCGCGCCCGACGCGACGCGCCGTTCACGCGAGTTCGCGAGATCGTCGAGCCGATGGTTCGTCGTCGGACGACGACGACGACGGCGTCGACGCCTTCATCCTTCGCGAGACAAAGTCTCGAGGCTGGGACGAATTCCGAAGCCTTCTCGACGACGTGCGCGCGTACAGACGCCGCGACGTCGACGCCGACGACGCCGACGCCGCGCATGCGTTCACGAATGACGACGCGGACGCGCGGTTGCCGATCGGGAAGAGCTACATCGATGGCGTGTACGCGCTCGCGGGCTCGAGCGGGACGGGACGGGACGGACGCGAGTTGACGCCGGCGTGGCCGTTGCTCACGTACGCGCTCGCGACGCGCGGCGACGGCGGAGAGAACGAGAGTAGTGGAGGCAAGGGCGCGTCGACGTCGATGGGGTCGACGGTGATGGGGACGACGCCGCCGAGGCGGACGAGCTTCGATACGCGAGAGCACGCGGAGCGACACGCGAGACGCGTGCAAGGGTTACACGCGGGCGGTCTCACCGCGGCGTTGGGGTACTCGCGGATGGAGCTGGCGACGCTGGGGAACGTCGAGAAGCGAAGGGCGTTCGGAGAGTTGTATAGGGATCCGTCAGAGTGCGTGCGGCATCTATGCTCGCCGGGACGGGTGTGGGAAGGAACGATTTCTATTCCCGGGTCGGGGGACGAAGAGGCGACCGGGTCGCCTTACGCGTTTCAAGTGCTGTGGTTCGATGCTGCTGCGGGAGCGTTCTTGGTCTCACACACCGCGCAAGGGGACGAGCAGTTGTGCCACTTGACGTTGCACGACGACGGTAAAAGCGGGACGATGGCGCTTTCGTTTGCGGATAACGAGACGTATTGCTCTGGCACGATTGACGGGGCGACGGGGACGATTTCCGGAACCGTCGGACAGTTATTGCGTGCAGAAGAGGGATTCTTTGAACGAGCGGATTCGTTGCGGAACACGTTCTTGCTGAAACCGGTTGACATCGACGACTCGACCAACGAAGTGGACGCATCGCTTGAACCAGAGCGTCGGGAACAGATCTCTCGCGTGATACGGCGACGCAAACTTATCGCACAGTGGAGTCGTAGTGCAAACGTTCTATCTGCGACGTATCGCGTGATACAATTCATCAAGGATACGATGCGGAGCGAACACATGTGGAATTACATGTTGCGAAAGATCACGTTCGAGACGAAACTCATGCGTTTGGAGCAGACGAATGACGCACAATCGCGCGCATTCGCAGCGGCAGCGGTGGCGGCGGGAAGACAAACGACTGGTGAGTCTGCAATTGATTCATATGAGATGGCGCCTGAATCTACGGAGCAGCTCTTACAAGATCAAATGAATCGTTTGATGCGTCGACCAACTCAAATGCTCTGGACGACATTTCCGTCGCCCGGATTGGAAGCGATCGCACTCGGGCCCGCTGAGATCGATTGGTGCGATATTTGGACGATAGAAAGAATGAACGCCGAGTTGTTGGGATGCAAATTTCGAATGTATACTCGCTTGTTGCGCGCTCGTGTCTTCCAGACGAGCAAGGAAAAGCAACAGTATCTCAGTGAGTTTAAAACGTTGCGGTCCGAATGTCACAATGAAATGAATCGCGTTCTAAGTAACATGAATCTTTTACTTTGGCGTCTCTTCTACGGAAGTGATATGCCCAGAAACGATCGACAGGCGCTCGTGAAAAACATGGTGGGAATTTTGCGTGTTGAAGAGGCACGCATGATCATCGCGTACGATAACGTCGACAAAGCGCTTCGCGAATGCGACGCCCGGCTCCCCATCAATGCGATTAAACAAAGATGCTCGATCGCGGGCGACGACTCGTACACGTGTTCGATCTGTTTGTTGGAAATCGAGCGCGGCGAGGAGGTGCTTACGCTCGATTGCTCGCACAGTTTTCATCTTCCATGTTGCTCGACGTGGCTGCACACGCATGCAACATGTCCCAACTGCCGCACGGTTTTGTCTTAGCATAGTAGATGTAACAATACAGAACGAGTATTCCTAAGGGCACGACAACATTTATCACTCGTACGAATAGTACCACTAACGATCATCATCATCATCAGAAAATTGACCGTCGTCTTTAAGTTTCTTTAATTCGACGCGTAACTGGTTTGTAAGTCTTCTCAATCGCAGGTACTGAGTACGCGAATGTGCCGATTGGAGCGAAGTTTGGATTCTCGAAAAGTTCTTTTGTATAGCTTCTTCGTCTTCGTCGTCGTCCAGTGACTCGCTGTCTTCACTGTCTTCTCTGCCTTTAACATCATTTGTGATTGACACACCGACAACAGGCTTTGGAGCGCGTCTCGCGCGCAAGACGGGTCGTCGCGAAGGAGACGTCATTTCAGAATGAGTCGGGTTGTCACCGACTGGTGTGAGAAGCTCACTCATCAAGCTTTGCACGTCAACTTGTCGTACTCTACGCCCACGCCTCTTTCCAAGACGCGCATGGATGTCGGCGTCGATAAACTCCGGCTTGACATTCAAATTGTAAAGCGTGTCGAGCAACGACCTGCGTGCATTTTCCGCGCGCTTGACGACAAACGCAGCTTCTGTCTCAGAATCATCGCCGTCTGCAGTCGTTGATGCGGTGAGTCTCGACGTTTTCCGACGATGGTACGCTCGCTTCTTCTCGCTGTTTACCCTCGTCGAGCGCCTCACCGAGTGTTCTTCGCTATCAGATCCTTCCGTATCGCTCAAAATAGTGCGACGAAAGCGATGCGCCTGAAACACGCCGCCGCCACGAGAGGTCCGGGCTCTTTGCCTTGGAATGCCACTGTTTCGAAGATTAATGTTCTCCAAAGCGCTTGCTAAGTTAGCTTCGCTAATATATGCCGATATGCCTTCATAGCCGCAACGCACCGCGAGCTCAGCCGGGGTAAAACTTTCGCCTTCCCATTGACACATCGAACGCGACTTTGCCCCGTAATTTAAAAGCGTCGCGACGACCATTTCGTGACCACGCGCGACTGCCCAATGCAGAGCCGAGCGGTTGTACGCATCTGTGTGATTGAGATCGACGCCGGTGACGCACATCGCACGCACCGCCCATTCGATGCCGAGAGCAGCGCAACAGTGGAACAATGTGAGTCCAGTTTGATCCTTTCGTTTATACGCCGACGGTGTGAAGGCTACCTTCAAGAGCGCTTTGTGCGTCTGTTGAGTCTTCTCCACGGCAGTTTCCACGATTTTATCGCTGATGACGCCGGTCTTCGCGACTTCTTCCACCTCTTGCATCGCAACTGCACTCGAAGGGAGCGCGCGTCGAGCTTTCATGCGCCTATTTTCGTGAACGATGACTGATTTGAGTCTCGCTTGAAGCATGCCAGAAAGAAGAACAACCAATTCTTCATTCTTGACGCCGTCCAAGTTGTATGGATCTAGTTCAAGCCGATTTGCAGCACGAAGCGCGCTTAATGCATTCATGTGCATCACCGAATCGTTCACCAAGGCCGAGCTGTGCGTCGTTCTGTCGCCGCTCTTTTCGCCGCTGTCGTTACCGACCGAGTTTGAAGAATCGGAGCCTAACGTCGTCAGCAACTGAACCAAACGCATCTGGAAGTCGCGATCGCTCATGTTCGCACTCTGATCAATCATATCACGTCGATCTACATCGACGCCTCTCGACGGATCAAGACTTTCCATGAACTCGAACGACGATATCTCGCTCACCGGATGTCCGTTGCCGCTTTCCATGACGAGAAACATTGAAACGACACCTGGGGCATGCGCAGGAGCGTAGCACTTTAAAACATTCGGCGCGAGTTGCTCCACAGGCACGGCGATGGTACCGAACACGCAACACATTCCGATTCCTGGTTCCAATTCGACGAGCGGGTTACCCGTGATGATGACCTTCGCGCCGCCCGATACGTCGTCCCATGACGGCGTAAAGTCGACGATACTCCATAAGACGTGCACACCGGAAGGCGTCGCAGGCACGTGTCGTACGATGCCCGACGTGCGCCTCGTATGCATAGAGGTCTCCGCATCACCGCGTTCCGTAGCGTTTGCGCGGTGTCCGCTTAACTCATCAGCCGCATCCGCATCGCCGGCGCTAGTACTCGGCTCGCCGCCCGGATCGTCGCTCGCGCGTTGCAGCGAAGATGCCATCGCGCGCTCAACGTCTTGTTCGAGTGTGTTGATTTGACGTTCGATTCGTTCCATCGATGTCGAATCGCCGTCGCCGGTGACTTGATTCTGCCACTGCGATCGAATGCGTTCAATGCGTCTCTCAAACTCTTCAATGGACATCTCGCCGCCGGTCCGCGGTGAGTCAGAATGAACTAAACTTCGCGAGAACGTCGGAGTTTGCTGATCACTGTTTTCTCGCGCACGTCCGTCATCGCAATCGTCATCATATTCGTCATCTAATCCGTTGAACTCGCGCATCAGTCGCGAAAGAGACGTCGCCGGCGCGTCGTCGTCGCTCATATATTCAGAGTCCAGAGCGTACTTCCACTCGCTGGCTCCCTGCTCGGCGTCGTCGAGACCCGTTTCTTGAAAAATGAGCGCCAAATCCTCATCATCGCGATTCAACATATCGCTCACATTTTGCCGCGAGAAATCGTCCGCGGCGCCATCGAGAAACGACTCGAGCTCGACGTCCTTCCTCGACCTTCCCGCCCCTCGTCGCCCCGCCGTGGACGCGCTCTTAATTTTCGATGCCACGCTCCCAATCTTCGACGAGAGCGCCCTGTTCCCGATTTTGGACGACAACGGTGCCTTACTCCCTATCGCCCTCTTCCCATCCCTCCCCATCGAACCGAGCGCGCCCCTCGCCGCTCCCCCCGGCGTCGCCACCCCGCTCGACGGCCGCTGCGGCTCCTTCTTCACCGTCAAGTAATGCACCAACACCGCCCCCTCGTCCATGTTCAGCAACCAATAACACCTTCGTTGAAACTTCGCGTCTTCCTCGCTGTGCGTGTAATAACAATTCAACAGCTCCACCGTCCCCACCTTTAACTTTTCGTGCGTCTCACGAATCGTCTTCCCGTCCTTCTTCTTCTGCCAGTTGTGTCCATCCTTGCGAAAGAACCGCACCACCTTTCGATTGATCAGGAACAGCGTCCCCCCCAGCGGTCGCACGGGCGCGTCCACGCTCGGTTCGAAGCCGTACGCGGCGTAATTCAGCAGCACGTCGCACACCTCGGTGTTTCGCAACCACCTCGTCTTCGCCGTCTTCACCACTTCGTTCGCGCGCTCGCGCGCCGCGGCGTCCGTCGGCGCGCGCGTCGGCTCGCCGAGCGCTCGCGCGGGGATCGTCGCGCCGCTCGGCGCCGTCGGGATCGTCTCGATCGCGCGTCCGGCGACGCGGCGTCGCATCTCGCGATCGTTTTCGCGTCGAGAGAGCGACGCTCGACGGTCTCGGCGCGCGCGCGGCGCGCGAGGCGCGCGCGAGGCGACGCGCGCGCGGCGCGCGACGGCGCGCGCGCGGTGCGGCGGCGCGCGCGGCGCTCGGCGCGACCGCGACGGCGCGGCGCGGTCTGCTGCGTCGGTCTGGACGCGCGACGCCGCAGACGCGCGCGCGCGGCGCGGCGCGATGCTGCGCAGCGACAGCGAGGACGAGGCCGCGCACGCCGCGTCCGTGGACGCGATCGTCGCGAGCGCGGACGCGCGGACGCGCGCGGCGCGCGCGCGCGGCGGAGGGAGAGACGACGGCGAGGGCGCGCGCGAGACGCGCGACGACGGCGAGCGCGAGCTGAACGACGACTACGACGAGGACGACGACGACGAGGACGACGGCGACGAGGATGGCGACGGTGGGGGGAGGCGGCTCGGGGCGCGCGGCGCGGCGCGCGCGCGAGGCGGGCGCGAGGGCGACGGCGTCGCGCGAGTGGCGGCGACGCTGAGCGACGACGAGGAAGACGACGACGAGGAAGGCGATCGAGGCGGCGAAAGGCGCGGTGAGGGCGCGACGACGAGAGATAAGAAGCGAGAGGTCGGACATCTCGCGGTTTGGAGCGTGGCGAGCGCGAAACCGGGGAATGGGGTGGAGCTGTTGCGAGACGACGATTTGGCGACGTTTTGGCAGAGCGACGGCGCGCAGCCGCACGTCGTCAACGCGCAGTTTCAACACAAGGCGGAGCTGTGTGAGATCGCGCTTTGGTGCGAGTATAAGATGGACGAGAGTTACACGCCGAGTTTGATCTCCATACGCGCGGGGGCGTCGTGTCACGATTTACGCGAGGTGCGACTGGTGGAGCTCGAGCAACCGAACGGTTGGGTGCGCGTGCGCCTGCGCGGCGTCGACGATTCCTCCTATTTACGCGCGTATTTCATTCAAATCGCGGTGTTGGCGAATCATCAGAACGGTCGCGACACGCACGTGCGACAGATTAAGATTTTCGGGCCGAGGCGCGACCAGGCGCGCGCGCTCGGCCGCTCGCTCCAACTCGATTTCCAGTCGCCCGCTTTTTCGCAATACGCCGGCGTGCGGTAGGCGCGCCGAATCATAGCCTTAGCGCATTGTCGTAGCACTTTAGCCGCGCGCACCACCGCGATCGCGTCCCCGTCACGTACATCTCTCTCGCTATGGTTACAAAGTTTGTCTCAGTCTATTTCGCGTACGGCTCTCGTCCGAAATCGAAAACCATCGCCGCGTTCGCCGGGACCTCTGGATTTCTCGCGTACTTCGACCCCCCGTACATGGTCGGAATGATGTACGGATCCGGGTGCGCGTACGACTCCAGCGTCTTCTCCCCATCGCGCAGCGCCTTCTCGATCTCGCCGAGATCGCGAAGCGACGCGTTCGCCGCGAACGCCGACCGCACGCGATCCCGTTCGTCGTAAAAGATTCGTCGGTCGACGCACCACGACAGCACCGTTCGCAGCGTGTGCCTGCTCGAGCCGCGCGACGAAATCCGCGCCTTCGTCAGTCATCGCGCGTCGCGCGTCGCCCGCGCGCGTCGCCGCGCCTTCGTCGCGCGATCGTCTTAGGTCACGCGCTCGACCCGCGTCGCCGCGCGTCGTCGCGTCGCCCGTCGCGCGCGATCGAGCCCTCGCGCGCGCGCGATCGATCGTGCGCGCGCGCCGTCGCACCTGTACAGCCGTATGGCGCGCGTGCGCGCGGGAACCGCCGCCGCGCTCATCGCGATGCGTCGCGCAGTGCGGCCGCGGCACTCCGACGCGCACCGCACCGCGCTCGCACCGCTTCGCGCGCCGACGCGCGGCGCGCGCGCGCGCGCCACCGTCTTCGTTCGTCCGCCGCGCGCGCGCGCCGCGCGACGCCCCGAGTCGCGCGCACCGACCGCGCGCGCGCGCCGCCGCCGGAACGAACGCGCGGAACGAACCGCGATGGCGACGCGACGCGACGACGCCGCGAGGCCGCCGCGCGAGAACGTCATGGTGTTCGTCCGGAACTTGCCGTACGATTGCGACGACGACGCGCTGGAGGCGACGTTCGGGGAGCACTTCGGCCCGATCAAGGAGTGCTGGGTGGCGCGCGAGAAGGGTTCGACGACGCACCGCGGGTTCGGATACGTCAAGTTTGCCATCGCCGACGACGCGCGAGAGGCGTGCGAGAAGTCGGGAAAGGTTGAGATGGGAGGACGTAAATTGGCCATCGTCGTGGCGAAGCGGAAAGAGGAGGGGGAGTCGGGAAAGAGATCGAAGACGACGGCGGAGGCGAGCGGAGGCGAGCGCGCGGAGGCGGAGGCAGAGGCGGAGGCGGAGAAGAAGAAACGGGAACGGA